>ERZ773359.2865-NODE-2865-length-20854-cov-7.348382_pt1 | contig 20854 bp, 23 predicted proteins | sample MGYA00374955_ERZ773359 | MGnify/ENA primary metagenome ERZ773359 (study PRJEB29098, sample SAMN04486028) | biogas fermenter metagenome | study: EMG produced TPA metagenomics assembly of the Biogas fermentation microbial communities from Germany - Plant 4 DNA1...
AGCGCTTGAATGGCATTCAAGAGGTCAGGGGTTCGACTCCCCTTATCTCCACCAAAATTCATCCGAAAACCCTTTCGTAGAAAGGGTTTTCACTATTTTTACCTGGCATTGTCATCACAATCATGCCGCTTTTTATATTCATTAATCCTATCAATAACGTCTTTCCAAAGAATGTTATTAACATAGTTATAGGCATCCAAATCAACAACCATTTTCGCTTTCTCATTGGCATTGATTTCATCCTCAACTTGATTTTTCTTGGGATCATTTATATGGGTAAGTTCATGAGCCAACGCAAATTTCAGATATTCTGAAATGTGATATTCATCAAATTGTGACAATCCTTTATTGGCTCTGTACAGGGATACGAAAATGGTATTCTGCCCCATTGCCATAAAAGAGGGGGTGGTATCTTTGTCATAAATGCCAAGGTCGATTAATTGTTTTGATACGGGCAAATTCAGATATGCCTTTACAAAAATTCTATCAGGTATAAATTGAACTTTGGGCGGGAAATAGCCTAATTGTGTACATATTTCATTCAGAAGATGCAAAATATATTTCTTTGTTATTCTCATAAAAAGTTAACCCTCCAAGCTGATAATATAGTTTTTTCTTGATACATGTCAACTTACAATATGAAATATTGATTCAAGAAGGGGATGAAGGATATGTCATACACACATCAGCTATTTCAGAGAAACTGGTCTTGGCGAAAGGGCAAACAGCACTGTATATATAACTTTTTGATCACGAATAAAGCATAAAAATATGGGACAGCTGAAATGACGAGTTGCATGGATATTTTCTGTGATATGGTTAAGACGGGTTAGACCCTCAGTACATTTTACCCCCCCAGGAAATTGAAGGACCAGCCCGTCCAATTTGAACAATGATTATCCAAAAAATGCTTAAGCAAAAGCTAATGTTTCGAGAAATGAAAACTACAGTTGGTAATGCCGACTGGAAAGTCAAGTATCTATATTTGCTTTCAATTTAATCTGAATATCTGTGTAAATTCTTTTATTTACGGGGACAGTTCCGTCCACGAAATAATTGAATAAGGCTTCCAAAGCCAATTGCCCCTGCCGTATAGGCTGCTGGCAAATAGTTGCAAGAATAACACCTTCTCTAACCAATTCGCGTGTAGTCGGTACATCGTCAAAAGAGATAACAGTTATCTTCCTGTCTTTCAAATAATTTTTCACCGCTCTTCCGGCACCATATACACCGCCGGCTACAACGAAGAGAGCGTCAATTTCAGGATGGTTGTCCAGCATATCTTTGGTTATATGATAGGATTCCCATTCATCGTCATGGTTTTCCTGTATATCAATTATCTTCATATCAGGAAAAGCACTAATATAATCTTTGAATCCATGTATTCGGTCCGTATGGGATTTGGCGTTGAAAAATCCTGTTATTATGCCTATCTTACAGGAACCATGCGTAAATAGTTCCAGCAGATTGGCCGCAGTCTTGCCGCATAAGTAAAAATCGTTCCCGACATAACAGAAGGCTGATTGAAAATCAGGTATGTCTGTATTGACCATCACAATGGGAATATTTAATTTTGAAACTTCTTCCAGCTTGTTTACCAGTCGGGTATCAATAATAGGCTGAATCAATAAAGCGTTAACATTATTGGAGATCAGCTCGTCTATGATCTTTATCTGCTCATCGGCTTTGAAAACGGCATTTTTTACAATAACCTCAATGCCGTAAGTTTTATATTCTTCAGCTTTTATGAGTATACCTTTGTTCAACTCCTGATAAAAAGGATTATCAGCCTGGATCAGTATGCATCCTATTTTAAGTTTTTTATGCTGAATAGCTAATGTTTTGCCAGCCTTGTTGGGTTTGTATGATGTCAGTTTAATTAATTCAAGTATCTTTTGCCTTGTCTCCTCGCTTACATACCCCTGATTATTCAAAACCCGCGCAACGGTTGCTCTTGAGACTCCGGCTAATTCTGCTAATTTGCTCTGTGTTATCATCGTTGCTCACCTCCATAATTAATAGATACTGAAATGTTGTACCTGATTTACCTAGTATATTATGGAAGACATTGTTCCAATTGTTATAACTTATAATGTTATTTTATAGAATTCAGAAAGCATCTTGCAATCATAATTGCAATACTTATAATTATCTCCATTAAAGAATAAGTTCCCGTGAACAGTTCTTTAATACATTTTATTTAATGCATTTAATCAATGCGTAAGAATGATAACATAGTATTCGTTTGTTGTCAAATATCAGTGAATGTACACGAGGCCATTTGATAATACACTAATGAGATGTATAATCATAACTAACATCAAAATAATTGTGAAATATGCATAAAATAATGACTAAAACGTTATAAAAAAATGACAATTCTAATAGATTATGTTGCAAATCAATTATCTTTATGATACGATAACAACAAAAGAGCACGTGAACATAATGATAAGTTTTCCAGTAAAATTATTTTTATGTTCACGTATATTACAAAAATTGTAATACAAATAGGGAGGATTATTATGAAAGCCAGAAAATTGTTAGCAGTATTATTAACAATGTTGTTGATTGTATCGTTAGTCGGTTGTGGCAGTACTGGCGGTAATAACAACAGCACCAATCCAAGCTCCGGCACAAACACAAACCCAAGTAATCCTGCTGCCGATAATGGAAGCAACACCGGTGAGTCCCAGAATATCATGTTCGTCAGTATCGTAACAGGCGGCGTAGCATGGGGATCAGCTCAGAAGGGATTTGAAGATGCATTGAGTGAACTGGGATGGACCGGACAATATGTCTCTCCCACAAAAGCCAATGATACAGCAGGCGTTATTGATTTGCTGGATACTGCCGTAACGAATAAAGCAGATGGAATAATCACCGTAATCCTTAATCCCGATCAGGCGACTGACGTGCTTTCCAAAGCAAGGGCAGCCAATATTCCCGTTGTAACATGTAATACATTTACAACTGAAGAACTGCAGGATTGCTGGATCGGTACAGATCCTACAAACATGGGAATAACCCAGGCCGAAACCGTTCTTAATTTGTTGAAGAGTGAGAAATACAGTTCGTTTGATCATGTTACAGCATGTTACATACAGACAACCTTGCAGACACAAACCCAGAATCAACAGTACAAGGCTTTCTGCGAAAGAATTAAACAGGAATATCCCAATGCAACTTTAATTCAGGAAGAGTGCAACTCCGATGCCGCTATTGCAGCTGATAAACTTGCAGCTCTGCTGAAATCCTATCCTGATTTGAATGTTGTTGTATCTCAGGACGGTTATGGATGTCCGGGTATTGCCAATTATATTGAAAGCGAAAATCTGCAGGACAAGCTTATAAAAATAGGAATTGACGATTCACCTGAAATCCTTGACTATGTATCACAGGGCGTGCTTGACTGCACAATCGCACAGGACTTCTACAAGATGGGCTATCAGTCTGTATACTACATAAAGGATATTAAGGATGGCAAAAAACTGCCATTCGACAATGACTCCGGAACAATAGTGATTACTCCTGACAAAGTTCAGGAACATCTGGATCTTCTAAAATCACGCGGCCTGTATTAATTAATAAAACCGTTAAAAGGAGGACCATTCAAAATGGTCCCCCTTTTATAAACCCTTTATATATAAACATGAGGTGAAAATAGGATGGGTGAGAATACTAAAACGAATGACAGCATCTTAAAGAAAATACTCAGCAAAAATGAAATTGGAACATTATTTCCGCTGGTTTTTCTTTGCGTGGTAGTTACAATTATTAATCCAAACTTTATGACTTTCAGCAATATTATGGATGTTTTCCGGACTGCAAGCTATTATCTGATTGTTGGTGCTCCGTTGACCTTGCTTCTTATTGCAGCTGACATGGATCTTTCCATAGGTGCTGTTACTGCCCTTGGCGGTGTTTGCTGCATGTTTGCAATGCGGGCAGGAGTGCCTATGGTTCCCTCTATTTTGATTGGTTTAGCTGCAGGAGCTTTGATAGGAATATTCAAAGCATGGATAATTGTGGATTGCGAATTGCCGGCATTGATTGTAACCCTCGGTATTCAATATGCTGTTAACGGAATAGTGAGTATCACTACAAGAGGTTTGTCCGTAAGCGGTGCGACCAAAGCTTTCAAAGTGCTGGGACAGGGCAGAATTTTCGGCAGAATTTATTTAACGGTTATTATCGCATTGATTATTGCAATTATATATCAATTAATCTTGTCCAAAACGAAGTACGGCCGTTCACTTTTCGCCGTCGGAGGAAATCCCGAAACCGCCAGATTGGCAGGTATACCGGTAAAAAAACGCAGAAAAGAGATTCATGTTATAGTATCTGTTTTTGCGGCTTTAACAGGTATCCTTATGGCATCCCGTTTTTCCAGCGCTCAGACAAATGCGGGGGCTGGAACAGAGTTAACAGTTATGGCTGCTGCCATCATCGGCGGAACAAGCCTGTTTGGCGGCAGTGGCTCTGTGATAGGAAGCATTTTGGGATGTGTGTTGCTGGCGGTTATCAGTAATGGCCTCGTGCTGATTAAGGTTGACAGCTTTTGGCAGAACTTAATTTTCGGAATTATCCTTTTGATTTCCGTAGCCATTGATAAATACCGTCAGAAACTCAGCAATGCAGCATAAGAGATGGAAGGTGGAGATATGGCTGAATACTTATTGGAAATGAGAAATGTAACCAAAAAGTTTCCAGGCGTAGTTGCGCTGAACAATGTTAACCTGAATTTAAAAGAAGGCGAGATCCTGGGGGTTTGTGGTGAAAACGGCGCAGGCAAATCTACGCTTATGAAAATTCTCAGCGGAACATATGAACACGGAACTTACGAAGGGAAGCTGTATTACAACGGCGAGGAAATTAAGCTTACCAACATCTCTGTCGCGCAGCAACATGGAATAGAAATGATTTACCAGGAGATCAATATGGTTCTCGGATGCAATATTGCAGAGAACCTATTTTTGGGCAATCTTCCCGGCAAAGGCAAGCTGGTTGATTTTAAAAAATTGTATAAGGATACTGAGGAAATATTAAAGTATTTAAATATAAACGCCAAGCCAACAGATAAGGTAGGTAGACTTAATAGCGGGCAGATGCAGATGCTGGCTCTGATGAGGGCCTATATCAAAAACCCAAAAATTTTGGTGTTGGACGAACCGACGTCTGCCCTTACGAACAGTGAAGTAGATCAGTTGATGAACATCCTGAAGGAACTCAAGAGTAAAGGGGTATCCTGTATATATATATCCCACAAATTGGAAGAGATATATAGAATTTGCGACAGGGTGCTCGTATTGCGGGACGGTCATGTCATAGGCTGCCATGACATAAATGATATTGATGAGCAGACTTTAATTGAAGAAATGGTCGGAAGAAGAGTAGGAAACCTATATCCCAAGGTTCAGGTGGATATAGGTGAAGAAATACTCCGTGTCGAAGATTTGGTGGTCGCTCATCCGAGAATCAAAGGGAAAAATATAGTCAATCATATATCTTTTGGCGTACGTCGAGGGGAGATTCTTGGCATAGGAGGCCTGGTCGGCGCCGGCCGAAGCGAGATTTTGGGAGCAATTTTCGGACAGTTAACTAAAGGTGTACAGAAAAGAATAATCTTAGAAGGAAAGGAATGCATCATAAATTCTCCTATTGATGCTATCAGAGCAGGCATTGGTTATGTTACAGAGGAACGTAAGTTAAACGGATTGGTCATGATGCTTTCAATAAGAGACAATACTTATCTGGCCAGCCTGAATGAACTTCCTACAAAAGGCCCGTTTATTGATGATAAAGAAGAGAATAAGAGAACCCTCGAAATTTTTAACCGATTGTCAATTAAAGCTCCGTCCATTCATACTGTCGTAAATAAGCTTTCAGGCGGAAATCAGCAGAAAGTTATTCTTGCGAAATGGCTTATTAAGAACCTGAAGGTCCTGTTTATCGATGAGCCGACAAAGGGTGTAGATGTTGGAGCAAGAGCCGAAATCTATACGCTGTTAGGAGAGCTTGTAAAAAATGGCATCTCAATTGTCATGGTATCTTCGGATCTGCCGGAGCTGATGTCTTTGAGTGACAGGGTTATTGTGATCAGCAATGGCCATTTAACCGGTGAGTTTTCCAAGCCCGATATAACTGAAGAGGCTGTCATGAGAGCGGCTATTAAATAGGAGGAAAGACTTATGGATATACTGGGTATAATGAAAAAAACGATAAATGGTATCCCTGCAGTTGAAGGACCGATACCTGTTACGGATACTTCATACCCTTTTTGCTCTATGAAGCACAGCAGGATTCCGCTGGATTTGGAACAATATGGATATGCCGAAGAGGAGTATTTCTTAAGCGGATATGCCAACATTTATGATGTTACAGCGGATGACTGTTTAACTATAGTAAAAGAAAATGTCCCTTACAAGAACAGAATACTTGTGCGTTATCCGCGTGATAAGAAGAAGGCATCGGGCCGTGTGTATGTGGATATTTTAAATGCCACACAAGGATATGATATTGAAGACTTATGGCATAGGATATCTTCATGGTGCCTGGAAAATGGTCATGTATATGTAGGCATCACAAGCAAACCTGTAAGTGTCATGAGCCTCAAGAATTTTGACTATCAAAGATATAAGGAACTCAACTGGTCAAACGGAGAAATGGTCCCAATGCCTACCATTGCAAAATCCGCGACCATTCCCGGAACGGAAGAAGGTTTATTTTGGGATATGTTAAGCCAGCTGGGCATATTGCTGCGGACCGAAAAAGGTCGTGAATGCATCGGGAATATTCCTGCTGAGTATATTTATTTGAGCGGTCAGAGCCAGAGCGGAGCATATCTGAACACTTATGTGAGTTATTTTGATTCCTGCATAAAAAAATGCTGCGATCAGCCTGTTTATAACGGTTATTTCAATATAGCAGGAGCTTTGGTACAACGTTCAGTCCGTCAGCAAAATACGGTTGGAGATCTCAAATTATTGCCAAGGAATATGCATCCTAGTTCAACTCCATATATTTGCATAACCTGTGAGGGAGATCTGTACCTGTTCAATCAATATGTGGAAGGCGACTTATTAAATATTAAAATAGAGAACAGTGATACAGAAAATAATAAATGTCGTTACTATGAAATTCCGGGAGCGCCTCATACAAACGTAGTATGTCCTTTACTGCCTGCAATTGAAGAAATTGATAAAGCCAGTGCAAAGAGGCCGTATTTGGACTCTAAAATACTTGATCACATTAATGATTTCCCGGCGGAATATTATATCCGCGGATTACTTGAGAAACTCCATATATGGGCAGCAAAAGGTATAGCGCCGGAAGTTATTGAGCCAATATGCCGTTCGGAGAATGATTTGCAGAGAAATGAATTCGGGAATGCAATCGGTGGACTTCGTTCTCCTTTCCTAGACGTACCGATAGCAACCTATATTTCCAGCACGCCCGATCATCCTGAGGGAATCAGTGGGAAAATGAAGTATTTTTCAAAGGAAAAGATTGAAAACTTGTACGGATCTGTAGAGAAATACCTGGAGAAGTTCAAAGAATACACCCTCACTCAGTTGAAGGAGGGCTGGATATCGAAAACGGATGCTGAACGTATGATCCAATGGTCAAAGGATGTAATTAAGAATATAGAGTAAACATAATTCAAAAACTGGAACAAGGGGACGGGTTACCTGTTCTCTTGTTTTATTTTAAGTACAATACGCTGCAATATGGGATTGTAAGGAAAAGCTTTCCAGGTTTTACCGGTAATAATATTCGCTTAATGAGTATATACACTTTCCGATTCTCTAAAAAAGTCTATATGAGCTGTTCTAAGTGTGATAAAATAAATGAAAGTGTTTTCTGACAAAAAAGGTTTGTTGTTTGGTTTGTTGTTTATTGGTTTTCACAAGCTTGTGTTGCCATATGGACGTTGGTGTTGGTTATAAAACAGGCGAATATATAGGCAATAATTTCAATAGAAAGGGCAGGTAATAAATGGAGAAATCAAAGGTTTATTTTACGGATTTCCGCACGAGGGCTTTCGGAGACGGAATGCCTACTAAACTTAAGAGACTCATAAAAAAAGCTGGTATTGATCAGATAGATATGGATGGCAAGTTCGTCGCTATCAAGATGAATTTTGGTGAACTGGGAAATATCGCCTACCTTCGTCCAAATTATGCCAGGGCTGTGGTTGACGTTGTAAAGGAGCTGGGCGGCAAGCCTTTTTTGACCGATTGCAATACCATGTATCCCGGAAAACGGAAAAATGCACTTGAGCACTTGGAGTGTGCATGGGAAAACGGTTTTACACCGTTGACAGTAGGATGTCCCGTTCTGATCGCGGATGGACTGAAGGGTACCGATGATATCGCGGTCCCTGTAGAAGGAGGACAATATGTAAAGGAAGCCAGGATCGGCCGGGCTATTATGGATGCGGACGTGTTCATCAGCCTGACCCATTTCAAGGGGCATGAGCTGGCTGGTTTTGGCGGAGCGATTAAAAACATAGGCATGGGCTGTGGCTCCCGCGCCGGGAAAAAGGAACAGCACAGTAATGGCAAGCCGCGTATCAATCAGAAATTGTGCCGGGGCTGCCGCAAGTGCCTGAGAGAGTGCGCCAACAGTGCCTTAGTATTTGACACAGTACATAAAAAGATGACGGTTAATAAGGAAAATTGCGTGGGCTGTGGTCGTTGCCTTGGTTCGTGTAATTATGATGCTATCTCATTCGCCCAGGATGCTGCTGTCGAGCAGTTAAACTATCGTATGGCGGAATACGCCAAAGCAGTGGTGGACGGCCGCCCCTGCTTCCATATTTCTCTGGTGGTGGATGTGTCTCCCTATTGCGACTGCCATGGAGAAAACGACGTGCCTATTTTGCCTGATTTGGGTATGTTTGCATCCTTTGACCCGTTGGCATTGGATCAAGCCTGTGTAGACGCATGTTTAAAAGCTGCACCACTTCCGGGAAGCCGACTGACTGACAACATGGCTAAACCGGACTTTGTTGATCATCATGATCATTTCATCAACTCCATGCCCGAAACCGAATGGCGATCCTGTTTGGAACACGCTGAAAAAATCGGTTTGGGTACGCGGGACTATGAACTGATTGTAGTCAAATAAGCGGTTTTTTGGACCTCCGCCACCAGGAAGATATTGGCGTCCGGCAGATTGCCATGGTTGCGGATGATTCATGTTTTCAGTTATTGCTGTAATAGGTATAATAGCAGCAGCTATGATTTTCCTGTTATAAACTTTCATAGACTATGCACAATTATCCGTGTCACCCGGCATTTTGCCGGGTGGCACTATTTTTTGAGTGCATGAAAGAGCTTTTTAGGTTGGTCCTATTGTTCCGTCAGGGAAAAGGATTTTCATATGCGGCAATTGTTTCATACTACCTGGTTTAGAGTGTTGTTTACTTATTGATATATTCGTTCATTGGTTTTACCATATATACATTGTTTGGCAGCTTATCCGTCGTAATATAACCCGGTTCGCTGTTGATAAGCGCCGGAATACGATTGATCAGGGTAGCGCATGTAAGCTCCACGGTAGCAGGACGGTTCACAATTATTGTCGTATCGGGTTCTCCGTAGAAGGTCCATTCATTCTTGTCAAATTCACCGGGTGCATAGACCTTTCCGATGCACTGGGTCTCAATGGTTATCCCTTCAGAAGTTTCTGTTGTTACGACAGCGGACATCCCGGTAGCGTATCCGGCTTTGATCGTCATACCCAGAGTTTTAGATTCCAGATCTTTATCACAGGTTGTAGGAATGCATTTTTGTGTCTGTGAGACAGGAGTCAGGCCTAATCTGCTGCAAAGCCATCCGTTCTGATTCCACATGTAGCTGGGTTCGATTTCTCCGCTTTCGATTTTAACTTTTATTTCTTCAGAGCTTAAATCGTTATACTTCCCGATTTTTTCCGCAAACTCGTCGAGGGATAATCCGGCTCCGTGCCCCTCCGCCAGGGCTATACCATAGTCCTCGACATTATAGCTGCTGGATCCTTCTATCCTTGTTATCTTATGCATGGAACCGGCAAGGGTATCTATCAGTACGCCCCAGTACATATCGGGGTAACCGCTCCCTGCCAAGGTGCAGTTATTCTTTTTTGCAAGTTCATCGAGCTCTTTTGTGATTGCGGGCGATGAATTCCACGGATAGAGAGATTCTTCACAGGTTGATATCGCATTTACACCGTTTTTTGCGCAAACTGTGAAAGCTTCTTTGACATCAGCCATTAAACTGCGGGTTGCAATTACGCATACATCAGGTTTGAGTTCAGAAAGCACCTTATCAGCTTCCCTGGCGTCTGTGACATTGACACCAATGTTCCTGCCGCCAATGATCTCGCCGATATCCTTGCCGATAATGGCAGGATTCAAATCAAAAGCTGCTACGATATCCGCTCCCTTTTCAAGCAGATATCGCATAAGATATACGCTCATTTTCCCGCACCCATACTGTACTGCTTTTACCTTACGGTCCATTGTGATTCCTCCTCGCATTATAAATTATCTTGATTATTATTATAGATTTTTGATTATTTTATAGCAATAGCAAAATGCATTGATTCGTATTTTTGCTGTTTGGAATTTTATTGCCGCTAAAATCCTCTGCACCTGTCTTAATGAAACGCCCCATTTTTGAGCTGCTTCCAATGGGGTTATATAATCCACCGAAATAACCCACCTGCCATTTTATGTTATAATAATTTTATTACAGGCGTTAAAGCGACATATTTCAAATGAACCTTATACTGGTTGATTTGAAAGTTTATCGGCTATATAATAATCGAATGGTGATACAAATGCACGAAACGGCACTTATGAAAAATATGCTGGCAACTGTGGAGCAGGCGATTGAAAATCACCATGTTACGCGGATAAATCGTGTTGTCATATCTGTGGGGAAGCTTGCGAATGTGATGCCCGATGCGCTTTCATTTGCGTTTGAAGCAATGACCCAGGATGGCATCATGAAAGGCGCGAAGCTTGAAATAAAATCCTCGCCTGCAGTGGCCCGCTGTGATGAATGCGGATATGAATACCAGGCAGACGGGTTCCCGATCGTCTGCCCGGTATGCAAGAGCAGAGGTTTTAGAATAATTAGCGGAGAAGAAGTATATATAGAAAGCATAGAATGTGAGGAATGATAGTTTGGCGAAACTGGAAATCAAACAGGATCTTAAATCTCTCAATAACATGAAAGCTGAGGAGAACAGAAATAAATTCAAATCACATGGTATATACGTTATAAATATGATGGGTTCGCCCGGCGCCGGAAAGACTACTTTATTGGAAAACATACTGCCCAGGCTGAGTGTCCATTTGCGCACAGCTGTGATAGAAGGCGACCTCGCTACGCAGAATGATGCGCTCCGTATAGAAAAAACTGGTGTCACGGCATTGCAGATCAATACAGAGGGAGGATGCCATCTGGATTCGGAGATGATAGAAAATCAGCTGCGCAAGCTGGATCTTGATTCACTGGACCTCATAATAATCGAAAATGTCGGCAATCTGGTTTGCCCTGCATCCTTCGACCTGGGTGAGGATATGCGCATGGTCGTTTTAAGTGTCGCGGAGGGTGAGGATAAGCCGGCAAAATATCCGACAGCATTTTTGCACGCAGATACGGCTGTGATTACAAAGACGGATCTGTTGCCATATGTCGGCGTGGATGTAAATGTAATGAAAAAATATATCACTGAGATAAATCCTAAAACAGTTATCTTCGAAACAACTAAAAAAGACGGGGTTTATATGGCGGATCAGCTTGTTGAATATATTATTGATCAGGCCAGGCGAAAAAAAGGCATATGAAGCAACTAGTCCGATATTCGCTTACTATAAGAGGCATCGTGCAGGGGGTCGGTTTCCGGCCCTTCATGTTTCGGCTTGCAAAATCACATTCGGTCTGCGGATACGTGAAGAACACTTCCGAAGGCGTATATGCCGAGATAGAGGGAGAAAAAGCTGACTGTAATAAATTTATTGATGAGCTGGAACATCATCCCCCGGCACTGGCACAGATAAAGAGCATACAGATTCAGGCACAGCGGCCTCGCGGCGATAAGGATTTTATCATTTCGAAAAGCAGTTACGGTGTAAGAAATGTTTTGATATCACCGGACATCGGAATATGTGATGCCTGCAAGGCGGATATTGAAGACAAAAACAACAGACGGTACCGCTATGCCTTTACCAATTGTACTAATTGCGGACCGCGGTTTACCATAATACGCGATATACCGTATGATCGTAAAAATACGACGATGGCTGAGTTTATCCAGTGCCCCGACTGCAGGCATGAATATGAAGATCCTTACGACAGGCGGTTCCATGCGCAGCCCAACGCCTGCCCTGCATGCGGACCAAAACTCAGCTTTTATATTGGCGGTGAATTAAGGCGTGGCGACCCATATGCATTGTTCAGCGAATATATAAATAAGGGGATGATAGTTGCCGTTAAAGGGATCGGCGGATATCATCTTGCCTGTGATGCTAAGAATGAAGACGCTGTCGCCAGGCTCAGAGAAAGAAAAATACGTTATGATAAGCCGTTTGCATTGATGATGCGTGATATCGATACAGTCAGGCGATTTTGCCAGGTGGATAAGGAAGAGGAGGCGGCGCTTCCGCGGCTATGCACCTGAGCCGTTGAAACTGAAGAATAATCATCGGAGTAGCAATGGCACTGGTACAGAAAGATATGAAACGGTTGCTTTCATATCATGCCATCAGCCAGGTGGGATATATGGTGCTTGGAATAGGAACGGCGCTTCCTGTCGGTATCATCGGCGGCCTTTTCCATATGCTCAACAATACTGTATATAAAAGCTGCCTGTTCATGACTGCCGGTAGTATCGAAAAACAGACGGGAACGACGGATCTCAGGAAAATCGGCGGACTATTCAGATTTATGCCGGTAACCGCGGTATGCTTTATAATAAGCGGATTGTCCATCGCAGGTGTGCCGCCTTTCAGTGGCTTTTTCTCAAAGGAACTTATTTTCGACGCGGCCCTTGAGAGCAATGTGATCTTCTATGCAGGTGCGCTCATTGGCGCGTTTATGACCGCCGTTTCGTTCCTGAAAATGGGGCGTGCGGCTTTTGCAGGAAAGCTGAGACTTCCGGATGATGTTCCGGAGGATAAAATGAATATTAATGAATCAGGTTACGGTATGCTTCTGCCTATGGGTGCTTTAGCGGCACTGTCTGTATTGTTTGGCGTGGCAAACACTTGGCCGCTGGACAGTTTTCTGTCGCCTGCCATGGGATATACCGAAAGTTATTCAGGATGGCCGCATTCGGTTGTGCTGGTCATCGTTTCCTTAACGGTGCTGGTTCTGGCCGTCTGCGACCATATATACGGATGCAGGAAATCAGGCAGCGCAATCAATGCTGCAGATCATATCCATGATGCACCCGGACTTAAAAGCATATATGCCGCTGCCGAAAAGGGATGGTTCGATCCGTATAACTGGATCATTCACGCGGTGGATGCATATTCTGAGTTTTGCGCATTAATAGAGCGCGGTGTCAGCTGGTTGTACGATGTTGGTTCGGTCCGTGCTGTAAAGGGCGCGGGTGATCTGCTGCACCGCATATACAACGGCAGTTTATCGCTTTATATTGTTGCTGCAATTGCAGGTGTCGGGTGTATTGTTATCATATTCCTGGCAGTTCTGTTGTGAAGGGGGGCTCTGAGTAATGAGTGTTATGGCTTATATCGCGGTATCATTCCTGGTTGTGCCGCTTATCATAATTGTAATAATTAATCTGCTTTCCAGAAAGACAGCGGAAAGAGTGGGGATTTATCTGGCCGGAGCCTGTGCGGTAATTCAAATGGCTGCCTCGATAACCGATTTTTTCCTGCTGTCGGCAAATCATTTGCATGAATACAAATTTGCCCTGCTCTGGAATATGGAGAAGGAGGGCGCCGAACACTTCGGAGTGACCTCGCTTTCACTCGTGATATTATTCTGCATAGGCTTTGTATCGTTCATATCGGTTCTGATTGCATTGAGAACCATAGACAAGAGAAAGATTTCATATGTTAATCTGCTGATGACACTGGTCCTGGGTATGAACGGGATGGTGATCGTGACCGACTTGTTTTCTCTTTATGTTTTTCTGGAAATCGTGGGTATATCCAGTTTTGTCCTGATTGCCATGTTTCATTCCAGGGTGGATCTTGAGGGCGCGCTGAAATACCTCGTAATGTCCGCGCTAGCCTCAATATTCATACTGACAGGGCTGTCATTCATCTTCATAAAGACAGGAAGCCTCCAGTATTCACAGATCATCCAGGATCTCCACGGTGGGGGAGACGGTTCAATGCAAACGTTCATATACGCTGCTATCATTCTTCTGATCGCCGGTTTTGCAGTGAAAACAGGAGCAGTCCCGTTCCACAGCTGGCTCCCGGATGCGCATCAAAGCGCAGATACGGCTGTATCCGTGCTTCTGAGCGGTATCGTTATAAAGGTGGCGGGGATATACAGCTTTATTGTTTTGACAGGCTTGTTCGAAAATGTGCCGGCAATCAATATGACGCTTGCCATAATGGGGATCGTGTCTATAATAACCGGAGCGCTGCTGGCTTTGCGGCAAACGCACTTTAAACGTATCGTCGCATATTCAAGCGTAAGCCAGATGGGATATATATTGCTCGGGATAAGCACAGGCAGTACCCTTGGGCTGGTTGGAGCCGTAGCCCATATATTCAATCACGCAACATTCAAAAGCGCATTGTTTGCAAATGCCGCCGCTCTGCATGAACAGACCGGAACGCTTGAAATAGATGAAATGGGCGGCCTGCAGAGCAGGATGCCGGTAACGGGCTTCTCAAATATCGCAGCATTTTTATCCACAGCTGGCATACCGCCTTTTGCCGGTTTCTGGAGCAAACTCCTGATCATCATGGCGCTATGGAACGGAGGTTTACGGGTATTTGCCGGGATAGCGCTTTTTTCAAGCATACTGACCGCTGCATATTTCCTGAGGATGCAAAAGAAAGTGTTCTTTGGCAAAGTTCCGGACAAGTATGCTGAACTGAAGGAAATCGGCGGCAGTATTAAATTTGCCGAGATAATTCTTACTATTGTGATTATTGGGGCAGGAGTATGTTTCCCACTGGCGCTGGTGTATCTTAAGGGCAGAGGGATACTTTAGAAGGAGGGATATTGCGTGACAGCAATTATATATACTTGTCTCGGACTAATGCTGGTTTTCGGTGTCATGGCCGTTATGCTGCATAGTATGACGAAATCCGCCATAGCGCTGGCTGCCGCAAGCGCTGCCCTGGGAGTGGTATTATATGAAATGGGCGCCGTTTGGTCGGCGTTGCTGGAGATATCAGTGTGTTCCGGACTGGTGACGGTTATATTTATCAGTGCCATCAGCCTGTCCAATATGGATAAGAAAGAACTTGAGAAGGTCTATGAAGATAAAAAACGAATGTCATTGTTACCGGTGATCCTTATAATCAGCGGAGTGGTACTGGTTATTGCCGCAACGACGGCAGGCGTTCAGCTGCCGCAGGCAAGCGCCGTCAAAGACGCGGGCGATTTGAGGGAGATATTGTGGAATAACCGTCAGGCTGACATCTGGGGACTGATAATTATAATGATAACCGGTGCGGCTGCCGTTTCAGTTTTGTTCAGGGAGAGTGACTGGAAATGAATGCATTCGGATTTGGAAATATTGTTCTCATCATTGGCTTTTTGCTGATAATAGCGGGATGCTACTGCCTCATACGCACATATCATTTGCTTAAGATCATCATAGGCATAGAGGTGGCCATGAAAGCTGTTACGTTATTTTTCACATATGCAGGGTATGTAAACGGGCACATCGATCTTGCCCAGGCATTTGTGATTATATCGATAGTTATCGAGGTAGTTGTTGCCGTTGTTGCGGCGGGGATAGCCATAAACCTATACAGAAAATATGGAAGTATGGATATCCGCAATTTGATGAAACTGAAAGGATAGCTGGTGGACTGTTATGGATAGTTGGGTATTTTCACCGCCAATTGCTTTTTTGATATTTGTCGCGTTATTTTTTGCATTCTACAAGGGCTTTTCAAAGTATTCGCAGGTAAACATGAGGGGAGAAGGAGGACTGGACCCGTATGCCTGCGGGCAGCGTGATGTCAGGAACTATGTCAATCCTGATTACAGCCAGTTTTTCCCGTACGCATTTTTGTTTACGATCATGCATGTCCTGGTGCTTGTGACAGCGACGGCCCCATATGATGCGCCGATCCTGCCAGTTGTGTTCATAGCGGCGGGGATACTTTGCCTGGTAATAATATTTAAGAGGTGAAAGGTTTTGGGACTTTTGCAGAAAGCAATCGAGTGGGGGACAAGAAAGTCGCCCTGGATAATACACTTCAACGCAGGCGCATGCAATGGCTGTGATATTGAAACGATCGACGCATTAACGCCAAGATTCGACCTTGAACGCATAGGCGTACTGCAGGAGGGAAGCCCGCGTCATGCGGACATACTGGTATGTACCGGCGCAGTTACCCTTCAGACGCGGGATCGCCTGAAACAGATATATGATCAGATGCCTGAACCGAAGTATGTCATAGCCATCGGTACCTGCGCATGTACTGGCGGGATTTTCGACGGCTGCTATTGCGTCACAGGCGGCATTGATACTGTGATACCCGTAGATGTTTATATCCCGGGATGTGCTGTGCGGCCTGAAGCGATAATAAGTGCCGTTCAGAAGCTTCTGGACAGCATGAAGCAGAAGAAAGGAGACGGCGGAAATGCAGACCGAAAATGAAATAGTTGAAAATTTATGCAAAAAATTTGGATTCCTGCGGGACAAGGTATATGTTCAGAGGCAAAAGCGCATATTCACAGAATTTCTTGCCAAAGAAGAATTTGAACAGGTGCTGCGCTATGCCCATGATGAACTGGGATTTTACAGGGCCAGCCACGTAGTCGGAACAGATGAGGGGGACGATCTTGGATTCATTTATCTTCTGTCCGATAAAAACGGGATAATTCTGGCGCTTAAGGAAAAAGCGCCGAAGTCGGATCCTGTCATCAATTCAATGACAGGCAAATATCCGTCACTGGAACAGCATGAACGTGAGCTGGTAGATCTGTTCGGCGCTGTAGTCAAAGATTTGCCTGAAGGCCCGTCATATCCTCTGCCGGACGGCTGGCCCAAGGGAAGCTACCCCATGCGCAAGGACTGGGATCCAAGATATTTTGATAAGAATACGATGACATATAATCCGCCGGAGGATAATGGCAAAAAGGAGGGCGGAAACAAGTGAGCAACAATAATAACGGCAACAGGATAGAACTGCCGATAGGCCCGCAGCATCCTTCACTGAAGGAACCGGCAGCTTTCTGGATAACGCTTGAAGGCGAAAGAGTCGTAAATGCGGTTGTCGGCGTGGGTTATAACCACAGGGGCCTTGAGAAGGCCTGTGAGAGCAGGAATTATATTCAGAACTTGTACCTGATCGAGCGTGTGTGCGGTATATGCTCGCATACCCATAGTACGGCATTCTGCCAGGGAATCGAGGAACTGGCCGGACTTTCCATACCAAAACGTGCGGCTTATATACGTGTAATGGTAGCGGAACTTGAGCGCCTGCACAGCCATCTGCTATGGCTTGGAGTCGCCGCCCATGAGATAGGTTTTGATACGATGTTCATGTATACCTGGCGCGACCGTGAAAAAGTCCTGGATATACTGGCCGAGGTCTGCGGAAACCGCGTGAATTATGGCATCAATACCATCGGAGGTGTACGCAGGGACGTAGATGAAGCAATGCTTCAGGATATATCAAAGATGGCAGATGAACTGGAGAACCAGATTAAATATTACCTGGAGCTTGCAATGACCGAGACAACATTGTCAGCAAGGCTCTCGGGCGTCGGCAGGCTTCCGTACGAGGATGCGCTGAAGTTCGGTGTAGTCGGACCTGTTGCACGCAGCGCCGGTATCGCTGATGATATCCGCGTTACCGAACCCTATGCGGCATATGGGGAAATCCCCGTCAATCCTGTGGTGGATACAAGGGCTGATGTTCTGGGGCGTACGGTGGTACGGATAAAAGAGATGCTTGAAAGCCTGAATATCCTGCGATTCTGCATCAAAAACATTCCTGACGGTGATATTTCGGTAAAAGCTCCGCTCCGTATCCCCGCCGGAGAAGTGATAAGCAGGACCGAGGCGCCTCGCGGCGAGAATATACACTTTATCAGGTCAAACGGCACCGACAAACCGGACAGGGTGCGTGTACGCGCACCAAGCGAAGCCAACTGGCGCGGTGTGAAGCACATGCTTGAAGGCGGGTATCTTGCCGACGTGCCGATCGCCATTGCCGCCATAGATCCCTGTTATTCATGTACTGACCGCGCGATCGTGGTAGACTCCGGAAACGGGAGGAAAGTCATGGACTGGCAGGGTCTCAGGCAGTACAGTATAGACTGGTATAAAAAGCATGGCATAGATGTATCCTCCGTAAAAATACCGGAGAAGAAGTATTTCTGATGCTGTTGCTTTGTTTAAGATATTCAATGCTAAACTGAAATCATTACTGGAGATTGAAGAGGAACGGTATGCTTTGGAGTATATTCAAAATAATCATATTTCCGGGGTTTGTGTTTTTAGCCGCGTATGCTTTGCTTTGTGAGTTTATTGACCGAAAGGTATATGCCAGACTTCAGAACAGGGTGGGCCCACCGTGGTACCAGCCGCTGGCTGACTTCCTGAAACTGCTCGGCAAGGAGACCATAATCCCTGCAGACGCGAACAGGAGAATGTTCCAGGTCATTCCCATTATATCGCTTTCCGCAGTAGCGGCCGCATTCATATATGTGCCTGTCCTGGGCGGATCTTCCGTTCATTCGTTTGAGGGAGACCTTATAGTAGTGCTGTATTTCCTGACTATTCCCACGATTTGCTCGTTTTTAGGCGGGTGGTATTCAAGAAGCGTGTATTCCACGATCGGTTCTGTGCGTACGCTGACGCAGATGTTTGCATATGAAGTGCCTCTTTATATGGCGCTGCTGGCACCTTCACTGATTGCAAGGACCTGGTCTGTCACAGGCATGGTAACATTTTACTCGCAGCACCCTCTCTTTACTTTGTTCAACATCCCCGCATTTTTCACGGCGCTGATCGCCGGGCAGGGTAAGCTTGAGCGGGCTCCATTCGACTCGCCTGAAGCCGAGACCGAAATCGTATCCGGAGCGTTGGTGGAATACAGCGGAAAGCTGCTGGCGATATTCAGGATGTCCATGGACTGTGAGCTTGTGGTTTTAGCTTCGCTTATTTCGGCTATATATCTGCCATTCTTAACAGGGATGATTATACTGGATTTTGTACTATACTTCGCAAAAACTCTTGCCGTGCTTCTGGTTCTCACACTGATGCGTGGTGCGATGGCACGTCTCAGGGTAGATCAGATGGTGAACTTCTGCTGGAGTATTCTGACACCGGCGGCGGTGGCGCAGATTATACTGGATCTTGTAATAAGGGGTTGGTTGGCTGTATGAAGAAAGACAGGCCTGGAAAGATATTGAAAATGGCTGTCAGACAGGTTTTTAAAAAACCTGCCACGATATCATACCCGAATGGCAAAATGCAGATCGTTGATAGATACCGGGGCAGACTTGTATATGACCCCGCTGACTGTGTTGGCTGCAATATGTGCGTGCGTTACTGTCCTGCAGGTGCGCTGAAAATCGAAAATGAAGGGACAAAGGAAAACAGAAAAATGAAGGCATATTTAAATGTCGGGCGCTGCATATTCTGCTGCCAGTGCGTCGATACCTGCCCCAAAAAGTGTATTTCCTTCAGCCAGGATATCGATCTATCGAGTTTAAAAAAAGAGGATCTGACGGTGTGTCTGAATGAAGATAAGTGATTGCCTGAAAAATTTAATAAAACCTGACAGGAGATATGCCGTCCTGGGAGTCGGTTCGGCAATGAATTCAGATGATGCCGCAGGGACGTATCTTATAGAACTTTTAAGCAGTGTGATAAAGCAGGATAATGTGCTTTTGGTCGCCGGATCGACTGCACCAGAAAATTTTACCGGGGTTATTAAGGATTTCAGACCGGATGTGCTTTTTATAGCAGATGCTGCATATATGGGGCTTTCTCCCGGAGAAACAAAAATAGTGCCTGCATGCGATATAAACGGCGTTTCTTTCTCGACCCATATGCTGCCGCTGACTGTGATGCTGAAGTATCTGGAGTACGAGACGGGCTGTGATGTGTTATTTATCGGGATACAGCCCAGGTGTACGGATTACGGATTTGATATGTGTGATGATGTAAAAAAAAGCGTAGAACAACTTGCCGGGGATTTTTGTTCTGCGTTTGACAGATGAAACTGAAGTGTTAAAGAATATATGTTTAAGCAGAAAGCTGAACGAAGATACTGAAAGAATCTTAATCACATACAGGCTTACTGCAATATTGCAGACTGGGGCGCTTCCATCATGTGGTTTATTGATGCTATTTTTGAATATGCCGAACTTGGAGCTGAGTTTTTTGCCCCTGCTCCGGTTGATATGCTCAACGATTTATATCTTGGATTGTCTGTTGTGGCTCTTGGCATGATTATTTGGCTCATTATTCTGCTTGTTAAAGACCCGAAGGGCGTTGTTAAGTCAGCGCTGTTCATGAAAGAATAAACGATGGCAGATGGGCGGCTCTGTATCACATACAGAACCGCCTTTTGTATTATCGGGATAATGTATGGACCTAATTGAATTTTTCGCAGAACGTTCCATGTTGAGACGATCACTTTGATAACGAGGATTTAAAATGGGGGTCCGGAGAG
>ERZ773359.2868-NODE-2868-length-20840-cov-5.116574_pt1 | contig 20840 bp, 23 predicted proteins | sample MGYA00374955_ERZ773359 | MGnify/ENA primary metagenome ERZ773359 (study PRJEB29098, sample SAMN04486028) | biogas fermenter metagenome | study: EMG produced TPA metagenomics assembly of the Biogas fermentation microbial communities from Germany - Plant 4 DNA1...
TTCTCAACTAACAGATTTAGGGTTTCTTCTAACAGATAATCCAGAGCAAATTGCAACGTCGTTACAAATTATAATATTACTAACAGTTTTAACTTTAGCTCCTGCTATTCTGATTTTAACGACCTCATTCACTAGAATAGTAATTTCGTTGTCGTTTATACGTAATGCATTAGCAACGAATCAAATGCCGCCCAACCAAGTGATTGTGGGATTGGCTTTATTCTTGACTTTTTTTACTATGGCTCCTGTTTTCGGACAGATGTGGGATCAAGGTTTAGCTCCTTACTTTGCAGGAGAAGTTAATCTGGAAACTGCATTTGATCTAACGGTAGAACCTCTACGAGAGTTTATGTTCGAACATACTAGAGAGAAAGATTTAGCAATGTTTTTAGATGTTCGCGGTCAAGAACGACCGGAAACAAGACAGGATGTTGATCTTTTAACACTGATTCCTGCCTTTGTTATTTCTGAACTAAAAACCGCATTTCAGATTGGTTTTGTGATTTTCATTCCTTTTCTGGTTATTGATATGATTGTTGCAAGTACTTTAATGGCTATGGGCATGATGATGTTGCCTCCAGTTATGATCTCTCTTCCTTTTAAGATTTTGCTGTTTGTTTTAGTTGATGGCTGGCATTTAGTTGTTCGGTCGGTTTTACTTAGCTATTTTTAATAATTGCTTTTTAAAGGAAGTGTTTGTGTGACCGAAGTTACAGTTATATCTCTTGGTAAAGATGCTATTACAACGGTTTTGTTAGTGGCTGGCCCAGTATTAGGATTTGGTATGTTAGTTGGGTTAATTGTTAGTATTTTTCAAGCCACCACACAAATCCAAGAACAGACACTGACCTTTATCCCAAAGATTATAGCAGTATTGGTATCTTTGATTCTTTTTGGCCCTTGGATGTTACGAGTTTTAATTGATTTTGGCACTAGACTGTTATCTAATCTTGAACACTTTATCAGTTAATGGGGGGGAATTATTTTGCTTGGAATTGAAGGAGTTTTATTAGCCTTCGTACGCTTCAGTGCTTTTACTTTTTCCTTCCCGTTATTTACTCAAAAAAGTGTTCCCTGGCAATTAAAGATTGGTTTTAGTGGATTGTTGGCCTTAATTATTAATCCTCCTAGTGCGCCAACTAGTTCTGACAATTTAATACCATGGGCAGGTTTAATTATGCAAGAAATGCTAATTGGTTTTTTATTAGCATTTCTTGTTTCGCTAGTTTTTGGTATTATTTATTTTACTGGTCAATTGATTGATGTACCAATCGGATTTGGTATGGTTTCCATTTTTGACCCGCAAACCGGAACTCAATTACCAATTTTTTCTAAGTTTTTAGATCTACTAGCTATGCTAGTTTTTTTAAGTATCGATGCCCATCTTTGGATTTATGATGCTTTATTGAAAAGCTATGAGATGATTCCAATTGGTAGTTTTTTTACTCAAGAGATTACATATGAGGTAGTAATCTTCCTTGGTCGAGCTATTTTTAGCGTCGGTTTACAAATTGCATTACCAGTTATGGGTACGATTTTATTAACAGATGTGGCTCTCGGAATAGTTACGAGAGTAGTCCCTCAAATCAATGTTTTTGTAATTGGGTTTCCTTTAAAGATTTCTGTTGGTTTATTTATGATTATTTTATTAATTCCAGTGTATATCAATATCATAGCGAAGTTATTTGGTTACGGCGGCTTGTTATTTCAGCACTTCACAGGAATGATTAGCAGTGTACAATAGCGATTTTAGAATCAATCTACAGTTATTTGCTGGTGAAAAAACTGAACCAGCAACGCCCCGAAGACGTGAAGAAGTTAGAAAAAAGGGTCAGGTAGCTAAAAGTGGTGAGATTGGGACGACCGCTTTAATAATTGCTGGTTTTTGGGCGTTGAAATCTTTTGGATCTAGCATTTTTTCGCGTCTCGGATTGTTTACAACGACTATTTTAAATGATGTAACTCGTTGGGATGGGTCTGCAGATTCTTTGATGAACTTATTTATTTTTGTGGTCATTCAAGGACTGTTAGTTTTATTGCCGATTTTTTTAATATTATTTTTGGTAGCAATTATTAGTCAAGCAGTTCAAGTCGGCTTTATGCTGAACTGGTCGATTATTATGCCTAAATTTTCTCGTATTAATCCGATTGAGGGATTTAAAAGGATTTTTTCGAAGCGGGCTTTTTTAGAATTTGCTAAATCAGTATTCAAAATAGTAATCATCGGTAGTATGGTTTATCAAGAAGTAAAAAAGAGTTTAGAATGGATACCTAATTTACCCCATTTAAGTACAGTCGACGCTGTTGTTATTATTACTCAAACAGTAACAGCACTGGCCTTAAGAATAGGGGTTACTCTTTTTATTTTAGCTGCCTTTGATTATCTTTATCAACGTTGGGAATTTGAAAAAAGTATTAGAATGTCAAAGCAGGAGATTAAAGAAGAATATAAGATGGTAGAAGGGGATCCGCAGATAAAGGCTAAAATTAGACAAAAACAACGAGAAATTGCTACCCGTCGGATGATGGAGGCTGTGCCCACTGCAGACGTAATAGTGACGAACCCGACTCACTATGCGGTTGCTTTATTGTATAAGGCTGATGAAATGGCCTCCCCAGAAGTGGTAGCTAAGGGCGCAGGTGGTACGGCTCTTAGAATTAGAGAAATCGCTAATGAGCATAATGTTCCAACAGTAGAAAATCCTCCGTTGGCACGAACGTTGTTTAAAACTGTTGACATTGGTCAACAAATCCCGCCTGAATTGTATCCTGCTGTGGCTGAGGTTTTAGCTTTCGTTTATCGGCTTAGAAGAAGACGGTAATTAAAGTTGATGGATTTGGAGGATGAACGGATTGTTAAATAGGATTACATCGAATCAAAGACTTTCCGGATTAAGCGACTTGGTAATTGTTTTTGGTGTTGTTTTAATCATAGTTATGATGATTCTACCATTGCCTACATTTTTATTAGATATTTTATTAGCGTGTAATATTAGCATAGCATTGTTAATCTTATTGCTGACGATGAATGTAAAAGAGCCTTTAGAGGTCGCTAGTTTTCCGACTATTTTGTTAATAGTTACATTGTTCCGTCTGGCCTTAAGTGTGTCTTCGACTAAGCTAATTCTTTTAAATGGTTCAGCAGGGAAAATTATTGAGTCCTTTGGCAACTTTGTAATTGGCGGTAACTATGTTGTTGGTTTTATTGTGTTTTTGATAATTGTCGTAGTCCAGTTTTTAGTTATTACTAAGGGTTCAGAACGTGTTGCTGAAGTAGCTGCTCGGTTTACTTTAGATGCTATGCCAGGAAAACAGATGAGTATTGATGCTGATTTAAACTCTGGTTTAATTACAGAAACAGAAGCAAGAATTAGACGAAGAAATGTCGAACGAGAAGCAGATTTTTATGGTGCGATGGACGGTGCTTCCAAGTTTGTAAAGGGAGATGCAATTGCTGGTATTATCATTGTAATCATTGATATTATTGGTGGATTATTAATTGGGATTTTACAATTCGATCTTAGTATTGAACAAGCCTTAAAGAAATACGCTTTATTAACTGTAGGTGATGGACTAGTTTCTCAAATTCCAGCATTATTAATTAGTACAGCAACAGGTATTATTATTACTCGAGCTGGCTCGGATAATAACCTGAGTGAAGATTTATTAACTCAGTTTATGACTAATAGCAAGGTGTTACTAACACTTGGGGTCGTTTTATTCTTATTTTCATTTGTACCTGGGTTACCTTTTTCACCATTTTTCATATTTGCCTTGTTCTTTTCTGGTTTAGGATATTTTAAATATGTTCAACAGCGGGATTTAGAAGAACAAGCTAGCTTAGAACATCATCAAGAAGAAATTGAGGAAAGTAAAAAACCAGAAAATGTGCTGTCTTTGCTTCAAGTTGACCAAGTTGAATTAGAAATCGGTTATAGTTTAATTCCACTTGTAGATACTGAACAAGGCGGAGATATGCTCGAAAGAATTACTTTGATTAGACGTCAATGTGCAATTGAATTAGGGATGATTGTTCCTACCATCAGAATTAGAGATAACTTACAGTTAAAACCGAATAGCTATGTAATTAAGTTAAAGGGAATCGAAATAGGCTCTGGCGAATTAATGATGGATCAGTTTTTGGCTATGGATTCTGGTGGAGTTACAGAGCCGGTTAATGGAATACCTACCAAAGAACCTGCTTTTGGTTTAGATGCATTATGGATTGATGCTCAAACTAGGGAGCGAGCAGAGTTAGTCGGTTATACTGTAGTAGATCCGCCAAGTGTGTTGGCTACTCATTTAACACAAGTATTGAAAGAACATGCCCACGAGTTATTAGGGCGTCAAGAAACTAAAATGCTCTTAGACGGCTTGAAGGAAGAGTATTCGGCAGTTGTCAATGAGTTAGTTCCAGATTTAATGACAATTGGGGAAGTGCAAAAGGTTTTACAAAATTTATTGCGTGAAGGTATTCCTATTAGAAATCTGGTTACTATTTTGGAAACCTTGGCTGATTCAGCTACTATTACTAAGGATACAAGTTATCTAACAGAATATGTTCGCGAAGGACTGGCTCGCCAGATTTCACAAATGTATTTAGAGGACGGTATTTTATCAGTGTTAACTTTAGATCCTCAATGGGAGGAAGCTATTGCTGCAGGTATGGAGCAAACAGAACGTGGAATTTTAGTTTCACTAGATCCTAGGTTGCTGCAAAAGTTATTCTATGAAATTGGACAAGCGTTAGAGGTAGCAACCATGGTTTATCCAATTGTTTTAGTATCACCTACAATTCGGATGGCTTTAAAAAGGTTGACTGAACGAGCGATTCCGAAACTAATCGTCTTATCATTTAATGAAATTGTGCCAGAGATTCAAGTCCAAGCAGTAGGGACGGTGAAATGGCGTGAGGGTTAAACGTTTTAGAGGAAAAACAATGAATCAAGTTGTGGAGCAGATGCGCAAGGAATTTGGTCGCGATGCTGTAATTCTTAATACTAAACGCCTAAAGCAAGGTGGTTTTTTTGGACTATTTGGTAAGACGTATTTTGAAATAATCGGTGCTGTTGATAGTGATAAACAGGAAGAAGTAGCACCGTTAAGAACAGTTAAAAATCAAAAGCCGGAGTTCAACTTAGAAAACCCAGTTAATAACGAACTTAAGAAATTGGAGCAGATTATTGTACCAGATCAGCCTAGCTGGTCAGAAGCAGTTCAAACAGTATATAAAGAGTTGACAAATTTAGGACTGACCCATGAGATTGCTTTTGATTTAGTGAGAATTGCACTGAGCGATTCCCCTGGTCAGTACTGGGACAATCCAATATATTTGATGGAACAAGTTAAAATTTACCTAGCCGATAAATTAGCTGTAAACGAATCTTGGGATTTTGACTCTGAGCGTAAGGTAGTGGCTCTAATCGGCCCTACCGGTGTGGGTAAGACTACTACAATTGCTAAAATTGCTGCTAAATATCAATTGTTTTCTAATTGCAACGTCGGATTAATAACGCTTGATACTTACCGGATGGCTGCTGTGGAACAATTGCGTACTTATGCAGAAATCATTGATATTCCCTTAGTTGTTGCTTACAACTTGGATGAGTTAGAGCAAGCTTTAGAGACAATGAGCGATAAAGATTTGGTATTAGTAGATACAGCCGGTCGCAGTCATTTTAATGAACCACAGATGCATGAGCTAGGTCAATTACTAGATGTTTTAGATGCTGAAACTTATTTAACGATCAATGCTTGCACCAGAAATGAGGATTTAGCTGCAATTGTTGCAGTATATAAGCAGTTTGGCTTTGATCGATTAATTATTACCAAATTAGATGAAACTCAGGTCTATGGTATCTTATTGCAAGCACCTTTGCTAGCTGACGCTCCGATTGCTTTTATAACTACAGGACAAAGTGTTCCTGATGATATTGAGATTGCCGAAGCAAACCAATTACTTCAGCTAGCTTTGGGGGAATAGTATATGAAAGATCAGGCATATGTCTTAAGGAGATTGGTTAAAAATCGAGATCGTGGTTCTAAAACCCGTATTATTGCTATAACTAGTGGCAAGGGTGGCGTTGGTAAGACTAATTTGTCTGTTAATTTGGGTCTAGCTTTAATTAATCTAGGGCAAAAAGTAGCGTTATTAGATGCTGATTTAGGCCTTGCTAATGTGGACATGCTGTTAGGAATTTTTCCAGAATACACATTGACCAATGTATTAAAAGGTGAAAAAAATCTAAATCAGATATTGCAAACTGGACCGTTAGGCTTACAGGTAATGCCAGGTGGTTCTGGTGTTTTCGAATTAGCTAATCTAAATCAGTTTACTCTTGAACGGTTGATTCATTCATTGGAAAATTTGGATGGACAATTTGATTATGTCTTAATTGATACTAGCCCGGGGCTTGGCTCAGCTGTGATAAATTTTATTCTGGCAGCAGATCAAGTTCTTGTAGTAACTACAACTGAACCAACAAGCATTACAGATGCATATGGGCAGATCAAAACCATACTGCAAAGGAATCCAGATTGCAATATTCACTTAATTGTTAACCAGGCAAGCTCTCCTGCTCAGGCACAGAGTGTTTGGGAACGATTGAACACGGTTGTTCAACGGTTTTTAAGGGGGAATGTTCAATTTGGGGGTTATATTTTAGCTGATCATCGAGTTAAACAAGCTGTTAGCCAGCAAAAACCGTTTATTGTTGCTTATCCGAACTCAAGTGCAAGTCGATGTGTAAACCAAATAGCTAAAGGAATTGTAGATACTCAATTTGAAATAGCAAAAGATGAAAACGAAAGTGGATTAAAAGGTTTGTTTAATAGACTATTTCAGCTATCCACAACTAAAAGGTAAGGAGCTTGATCTATGGTTCTAAAACCTAATGAGATTATTCATGTTAAGTTGAAGAATGATTCTGGGGAGCAGGTTTATCTTAGTCGTGTTGAAGATGTGTCAGGTAATGAAATAATGATTGCCGCACCAATTGAAGGCGGAGCAATAGTTCCAGTCCACCTTGGTTCCAAAATAGAGATTACAGTAAAAAAAGAAGATCCAGTTCAACAAGGGCGGTTTCAAGCTGTTGGTATCTTAAAACAACGAAATTCGAGAGGAAGAGTACCAGTTTTTATTGTTGAGTTAACAGGTGGATGGAAAAAAATTCAAGAACGGAACTTTGTGCGAGTTGAAGTCTTATTAAATGGAGCTTTTGCTCCTATTTTAGAAGGAGATAAGATTAGCGCAAAAAGTACTGATATTTATATAAAAGATTTGAGTGGTGGAGGGTTTCTCTTTGCTCATGACGAAGAAATAAGTGTCGGGACGGACTTGATGTTTACAATCAAACTGTCTAAAGACACAGTAATTTCCTGTCAAGGACGAATAATGCGTGTCAAGCAGGTAGATGGCACCTATGAATACGGAGTTTCTTTTGTTGATCTAGACGAATCAAGTCGGCAGAAAATCATACAGTTTGTTTATAGAAGACAATTAGAAATCTATAAAAAACTTGAGAAAGGACAGCCGTAGAAAGTTGGTCATTATGGATATGAGTAAAGATGATCTTACCACAATTTGGCAAGAGTTTAAGGATACACATAATGCTAAAGCTAGAGAAAAGCTAATCGAGCATTATATCCCTCTTGTTCAGTACTTAGTGGGTAGGGTGGCGATCCATTTACCAGATAATGTAGATACACATGATTTGTTAAGCTATGGTATTTTTGGGTTAATGGATGCCATTGATAAATATGATTTAGGCAGAGATATTAAATTTGAAACCTATGCTAGTACGCGAATTCGTGGTGCGATTATTGACGGCTTACGTTCCACAGACTGGATTCCCCGCAGTGTACGAAGTCGAGCTAGAGAAGTTAACAAAGTTACTCGGGAGTTGGAAAACAAATTAGGGCGCAGTCCATCTGATCAGGAAGTAGCAGTAGCTTTAGATATGTCACTGCCAAAGTATTATGAAACTTTGGAGCAAATTCGAACTTTAAATTTGTTGTCTTTAGATGATACGATTAATACAGGAAGTGATTCCGAGCCTATTAGATTGATTGATACAATCACTGATGAAAATTCACAAGTTGACAGTGACTTACTTGAGTCGGAATTAATGGAAGAATTGGCAAGGGCTGTAGACGAATTACCAGAAAGGGAAAGATTAGTTATTTCCCTTTATTATCATGATGGATTGACGTTAAAAGAAATTGGTCATGTTTTGGAAGTTTCTGAGTCTAGAGTTTGTCAAATTCATGCTAAAGCCATTAATTTCTTGCGTTCACGGCTTAAATGGCTGTGGAACGACTAAGGAGGGGCAACATTGTCAATTAAGTTTCCAGATTGGCAAGTGTTGGTTACGCGAACTGATCAGATTCCAAAGATAACACGGGAAGGCGATCCTACTGGTGCTGCTGGTAGAATGACTCCTGCTGTATTGGTTGAATATGAAAATCGACCTAGAAGAGTATCAGAGAGTCTAAAAAAAGAACGTATACGAGATAAAAAAGAGCGAGATTCTAATAATAAGGGCAAAAGCTCCCAACGAATGCAGACTAAGGGGAGAAATTTTGATATAAGAGCCTAGACACCGGAGGTCAAAAATGAGCCAATTAATGATGTTTTTGCTTGGATTAATTGTGGGTATAGTAATCGGTGTTTTGGGTACCAATTTATGGAGAGTTTCTTCTACGAGATTTAAAATTGATCAAGAGTTTGCAACTCTGGAAGATACGTTTGAACAGTTTATGAAAGAATTAGACCAAAAATATCAAAAAATAGTAGAAGAAATTGCAGAACGCGAAGCCAAGCTATATACCTTATATAATAATATCCAATCAAAAACAGAAAAGATGTCTCAAGATAAGAGAGCTGTTAGTAATCAGCCTAAAAACAGAAAAACTAAGTCTAATACGTCAAAAATTCAAAATATAAAAGCATTATTAGCTGAAGGTCAAATACCGGAGTCCGTTGCCAAGCAATTAGGAATTGGTAAAGGCGAGGTTGAGCTTTTGCTAAGATTGGAAAATATGCAAAATAGTGATTGATTAACCTTTAGTTGTGTGGTAAACTATTCTAGGTGTTAAAAAACACACGTTTACTGATGGTAGCAATTGTGCCTGATGGTGTTGTTACTAGATGAAGTAAACGGAGGACTAACAAAACGAGAGGAGGTGGGCGTCTTGGCGGTAATCTCTATGAAGCAATTGCTAGAAGCAGGCGTTCACTTTGGTCACCAAACTAGACGTTGGAACCCAAAAATGGCTGAGTACATCTTCACTGAGCGTAACGGTATTTACATCATCGATTTACAAAAAACTGTTCGCAAAGTGGAAGAAGCCTATGCATTTATCCGCGATATAGTTGATCAAGGTGAAAGTGTACTATTTGTAGGTACCAAAAAGCAAGCCCAGGAAACAATTAAAGAGGAAGCAGAAAGATGTGGCATGTTTTATGTTAACCAACGTTGGTTAGGAGGCATGCTCACCAACTTTAAAACCATCAAAACTCGAATTGCTCGTCTTCAAAAGTTGGAGCAAATGAAAGAAGATGGTACATTCAATATCTTACCTAAGAAGGAAGTTCAAAAATTAGAAAAAGAACTAGAAAAGCTTAATCGTTTCTTAGGTGGAATTAGAGAGATGAAAGATCTGCCAGGTGCTTTGTTTGTTGTGGATCCTCGTAAAGAGCGTATTGCTGTAGCAGAAGCTCGTAAGCTTGGTATCCCTGTGGTAGCTATCGTGGATACAAACTGTGATCCAGACGAAGCAGATTATGTAATTCCTGGTAATGATGATGCTATTCGCGCTGTTCGTTTATTAACTGCTACAATCGCTAATGCTGTAATCGAAGCTCGAGAAGGCGTTGCTATTGAAGTTAGTGATGACGGAGATGCTGATGTGAATCCAGATAGCGATGAAATTGTAGCCACTGATGTTGAAAAAGATGAGTAGTTTTTAAAACTATTAATTATAGGAGCTTAAAAGGCTCCTCCTTTTTCTGATTTTTAATTTAAGGAGGGATATAAGTGGCAAATATTACTGCAGCAATGGTTAAAGAATTACGTGAAAAAACCGGTGCTGGTATGATGGATTGTAAAAAGGCTCTAACCGAAAAGAATGGTAACATGGAAGAAGCGATTGCATACTTAAGAGAAAAGGGATTATCTGCAGCTGAGAAAAAAGCTGGTAGAATTGCTGCTGAAGGTTTAGTTGAGTCATATATTCATTCCGGTGGTCGGATTGGTGTTTTAGTAGAAGTTAATTGTGAAACAGACTTCGTTGCTAAAACAGCTGAATTCCAAGAATTCGTTAAAGATATTGCTATGCACATTGCAGCTGCTAATCCTGAATATGTATCTCGTGAAGAGGTACCAGCTTCAGTTATTGAATCTGAAAAAGCTATTTATAGAGCCGCTGCTCTAAATGAGGGTAGACCTGAAAGAGTTATTGATAAGATCGTTGAAGGTCGACTCGATAAATTCTTTAGTGAAGTTTGCTTATTAGAACAAGCTTTTGTTAAAAATCCTGATATTACTGTTGGTCAGCTTGTTACTGATAAAATTGCCACAATTGGTGAAAATATTAATATTCGCCGTTTTGTTCGTTTTGAACGTGGTGAAGGTCTCGAAAAACGGCAAGATGATTTTGCGGCAGAGGTTATGTCTCAAATCAAATAAGAGAACACCTTTTTTGGTGTTCTCTTTTTGTGTGAGTGTTTTGGGAAAAAAAGGGATATTTAATTCAATGAAGAATATTGTAGGGAGAGATTTTAATGGAACCAAAGTATAAACGAATAGTTCTAAAGCTGAGCGGGGAGGCTTTAGGAGGCGAAGAAGGGTATGGAATAGATCCTACAGTAGTCTTTAATATTGCCAATGATATTCAAGATATTGTTAACCTAGGTGTACAAGTTGCTGTTGTGGTTGGCGGAGGAAATATTTGGCGGGGAGCCACAGGTAGTGCTAAAGGCATGGAGCGCAGTCAAGCTGATTATATGGGTATGCTAGCCACTGTTATTAATGCTTTAGCTTTACAAGATGCCTTAGAAAAGATTGGCATTGCTACCAGAGTCCAAACAGCAATTGAAATGCGTCAGATTGCCGAACCGTATATTCGACGTCGGGCAATTCGTCATTTAGAGAAGGAACGGGTAGTTATTTTTGCTTCTGGTACAGGTAATCCTTACTTCTCAACAGATACGACTGCCGCTTTAAGAGCTGCAGAAATTGAAGCCGATGTTATTTTAATGGCCAAAAAAGGCGTAGATGGTGTATATGATTCTGATCCGCGCCTGAATCCTAGTGCCAAGAAGTTTGAGCGTTTAGACTATATTGATGTATTGCAACGGAATTTGGGTGTGATGGATTCAACAGCCACATCATTGTGTATGGACAACAAGATTCCAATTATTGTATTTGATTTTTATGAGCCAAAAAGCATTTATAAAATTGTTACTGGTGAAGATCTAGGTACATATATAGGAGGGGTATATAATGATTAAGGAGCTTCTTAAAGAAGGCGAAGAAAGAATGCAAGCAGTGATTAATGCTACTAAAAATGCTTTCGCGGCTGTACGGACAGGCCGCGCCAATCCAAATATTTTAGATCGTATTACTGTTGATTATTATGGTACTCCAACTCCGCTGAATCAGTTAGCAAATATTTCTGTTCCAGAGGCTAGATTGCTTGTTATTCAACCATGGGATAAATCTTCTATCAAGGAAATCGAAAAAGCAATTTTATCGTCAGATTTAGGTTTAACTCCAACTAATGACGGTAATGTTATTCGGATTGCTTTTCCTCAGTTAACAGAAGACCGTCGCAAGGAGTTAGTGCGCGTAGTACGCAAGGATGCAGAGGAATATAAGGTGGGCGTGCGCAATGTCCGTCGTGATTTAAATGAGTCTATTAAAGCCTTAGAAAAAGAGGGCGAGATTTCTGAGGATGAAAGTCGCCGTTATTTAGAACAAGTACAAGAGTTAACAAATGAATATGTTGAAAAGATCGATCAGTTGTTAGAGATCAAAGAAAAGGAGATATTAGAAATTTGAGTTCAATCGATTGGTCTTTAATAATCGGATATACATTAGAAGATGCTCTTGAATATATCAAAGAAGAGGGGGATACTTACCAAGTTCAGGTAACCTATCCTCCTAAAAAAAGAGCATCACAAGTAGATGTTGATTATGATGAGTTAAGGGTTATTTCCGTTCGTCAGCAGGATAGTTTTGTTGAACTGATTTGTGCTGAGATGGATTGGACCGTTAGTTAGGAGGAGAATGCCAATGCATCAAAGCAAGACAGACAAGCCACTAAAAATTCCCCAACATGTTGCAATTATCATGGATGGTAATGGCAGATGGGCAAGGCAGAAGTTCCTACCTCGACAATTTGGTCATAAAGAAGGCGTGAATAGCTTAAAAAGGATAGTAAAACACTGTGTTCATTTAGGGATTAAAGTTTTGACTGTTTATGCTTTTAGTACAGAGAACTGGGCTCGTCCTGAAGAAGAAGTTAGCTTTTTGATGAGTCTGATGGAAAAGACTATCCACACTGAAATTCAGGAGTTAGATGAACAAGGCGTTCGAATCAGAATGATCGGGGATCGAACCACTTTATCACAACAGTATCGTCAGTTATGGGAAAGAGCTGAAGAACGCACACACTCCAATAATATATTGCAGCTAAATATAGCCTTTAATTATGGCGGGCGCAATGAGATAGTAAATGCTGCTCGCAGTTTAATTCAGGATGTGTTAGCTGGTAAGTTAACCTTTGCTGATATTACTGAGCAACAGTTTAGTAACGCTTTATATACGCAAAATCTTCCAGATCCGGATTTAATTATTCGTACTGGCGGCGAATATCGGATGAGTAATTTTTTACTATGGCAAGCAGCTTATGCTGAATGGTATTTTACTGATGTTTTATGGCCTGATTTTGGTACTGAGGAATTCGAAAAGGCCTTAGAAAGTTACACATACAGAGAACGTCGCTTTGGACGAGTATTGGAAAAATAATGGATGAGGGATTGACTTGAAGAACAGAATTATCACTGCAGTGTTAGGAATCCCCTTATTATTATGTATTATGTACTTAGGGGGCATCTATCTCAAAGTATTAGTGGCTTTATTAGTGTTTCTTGGTTTATTTGAATTCAGCCGTTTTTTTCAAACAAAGGTTTTTTGGGATTATCTGGTAATAGCAGGACTATCTTTCTTAATCCTGGCATATATTGGATTGCACGACTCTCATTTTGCCTTATGGTTTTATTTTCAACTTTTTTATTATTTGCTCCGAGTACTTTTATCTGGGGAAAAACCTGTTGAGCATGGTTGGCATTTATTTACTGTTTTCTATGTAGTAGGATTATTTAGTTTTATTTGGTTGATTAGAGATAAGTTTGGTTTTCAGTGGCTGCTTTTTGGTTTGTTAGTTACTTGGGCTACTGATACGGGAGCTTTTTATACTGGGATGCGTCACGGTAAGCATAAACTAGCACCAACCATTAGTCCTAACAAAACTATTGAAGGAGCTTTAGGCGGTTTAGTTTTTGCTGTAATTACTGGATTAATATTTGCAGGTTTTACTGGATATAAGCTCTGGCCTTTAGGTATCTTAGCATTATTTTTATCTATTATGGGTCAGATTGGAGATCTTGTTGAATCGGCAATTAAGCGAGAGCGGCAAGTAAAAGATTCGGGTAAGATATTACCGGGTCATGGTGGGATTTTAGATCGATTTGATTCCATTTTATTTGTAGCTCCATCCCTATATTTTGTTTTAGACTTTATTCTTAATATAGCCTAAAAAATTACCTGACCCGTGGAGGCGACTATGAAACAAATTGCATGGTTAAGCGCGGGTCTGTTTTTAATAACAGCTTTATTAGTAATCAAGTATTTTTTAAAGCTTTTCAGTCCATTGTTATTAGGGACAGTCATCGCTTTAGCGATCTATCCTTTTGTAGACCGACTAGAAAAACAAGGTTTACCCCGCTCGATTGCTTCAATGTTACTTATTGGTTTAATCTTGATAACTATGGTTTTTCTTTTAGGCATCGCCGTTACAAGTTTATGGCAAGAAGCAGGTCAGTTATTGGAGATTATCCAGTTTATAGCAACTGGAGAGTCTCCTTTTGCCAAATTGATAGTTAAAGTTGAACAAAATTTGCTGGAGTTTGTTTTCTATTTGTTTCAGCAGCTAGCGGAAGTGTTTGCTAATCTTCCAACTTTTATGTTCCATTTTTTTGTAATTGCTTTAACTGCTTTTTTACTTTGTCGTGATAAACCGATCCTAATTGCTTTTCTTTTAACTAACGCACCTCGAAGTTTTGTAAGAAAATTAACCATATTTAAGCAAGAAGTGGTGCAAGGATTACTAGCATATATTAAAATTCAGCTGTTTTTAATGGCTATTTCCGGCGGATTGTCATTAGTCAGTTTTTTCATGATTCAATTGCCATACCCTTGGTTATTAGCCAGTGTTGTAGCGTTTTTAGATTTAATACCAATGGTAGGGCCAAATTGGCTTTATTTTGTTTTAGTAATGCTTTATATAATACACAAAGAACTGTTAAAAGCAGTGGTGGTTATTGGAGTTTGGCTTTTAATTTCATTAATAAGAAATTTGTGGGAACCGCGGATTATTGGGCAACAATTAGGCTTACATCCCTTAGTTAGTCTATTAGGCATTTACATTGGAGTGGCTATTTTAGGTTTTTCTGGCTTTATAATTGGTCCGTTGTTAATGATCTGCTGTAGAAGCTTTTATAATTTATTAATTAATCCGGAATTATAGATGAGTGATTGAGAAAGGAATAGCAAAATGCTAAATATTGCAATACTAGGTTCAACAGGTTCAATTGGAACACAAACATTAGAGGTAATAAAACATTTACCTGATTGTCAAGTATTTGGTCTGAGTGCTAATAGCAATGTGGCTCTGCTGAAAGAGCAAATCAATATACATCAGCCTAAAATGGTAGTTATCGGCGATCAGAGCAAAGTAAAAGAGTTAGGAAAATGTTCTGGTGTATCGATCTCTGCTGGCAATGATGGTTTGTGTGAACTCGCCAGTCATCCAGAGGTTGATCTGGTAGTTGTTGCTTTAGTTGGGGCAGCAGGTTTACAACCAACTATTGCTGCTTTACAGGCAGGTAAGCGGGTTGCGTTAGCTAATAAGGAAACCTTAGTTGCCGGTGGTCATTTAGTGATGGAGTATCGGGAACAATTAATTCCTATTGACTCTGAACATAGTGCTATTTGGCAATGCTTGGACGGAAAAAATATTAGTGAAGTTAAAGAAATTATATTAACGGCATCTGGAGGACCTTTTTTAAATTACACAGGAGAATTAGCGAAGGTAACCGTTATGCAAGCCCTAAAACATCCGAATTGGGATATGGGGGGGAAAATTACCATTGATTCTGCCACGCTAATGAATAAAGGTTTAGAAGTGATTGAAGCTCATTGGTTATTCGGTTTTGATTATGATAAAATTGAAGTAGTTATTCATCCACAGAGTATTATTCACTCCATGGTTCGTTTTTGTGATGGAACAATTATAGCCCAATTAGGTACTACTGATATGCGATTACCAATTCAATATGCCTTAACATATCCCCAAATCAAACCGTCAATTGTTCCTGACTTGGACTTAACTAAATTAAGTGAATTAACCTTTGCTAAGCCCGATTTAGAACGATTTCCTTGTCTCAAATTAGCTTATCAGGCTGGTAAAATAGGAGGCACTTTACCGACGGTAATGAATGCTGCAAACGAAATAGCAGTTGAATTGTTTATGCAAGAAAAAATTAGTTTTACAGCAATTCCTCAGCTGATTGAAATGGTAATGGAGGAACATCAGCCCATTTTTAACCCTACATTAAATGAAATTTTAGAAATTGATATTAGTGCTCGAGAAGCTGCAATGAAGGTGGCTAATCAGCTAAAGGGAAGGATGAAGTAGAATGCAGACTCCAATAGCTTTCATTGTTGTTTTTGGTACAATTGTTTTTTTTCATGAATTAGGTCACTTTTTAGTTGCAAAACTAGCCGGTGTTACTGTTTTTGAATTTGCTTTAGGTTTTGGTCCGGCTATCTTAAAGAAAAAAATCGGACCAACCACTTATGCAATTCGTATTATTCCCTTAGGCGGATTTGTTAAGTTAGCCGGAATGGATGAACCAGAGGATATTCGTGACGATGTGGATGTGGAAGATCCAGGTAATTTTAATAACAAATCATTATTTGTGCGAATGGCCACAATTGCTGCTGGTCCATTAATGAATTTTGTATTTGCTGCGATTGTTCTTACCTTATCGGCGATGTTAATTGTTATACCGCCTACGATTCTCTATGTAGAACCAGAATTTCCAGCACATGAAAGTGGATTGCGTCCTGGCGACCAAGTAGTTGCTATTGATCAACAACCAGTTAAGACCACTGAACAAGTTGTTTCGCTCATTAAGAATTCAGCGGGAAAAACCATTACTTTGCAAGTGGAGCGCGAGAAGGAAAGTATAGACATTCAGATTACACCTCAAGGTGAAGCTGGAGAAGGAATAATTGGAGTTCATATTCAAGACAAGCAAAGACAACCATTCTTCCAATCCCTAGCCACCGGCGTGCTCCATACTTGGGAGTTGACTAAAACCTTGGTTATTGCCTTGAAAGAGATGGTTTTTGGTCAAATGAAATTAGAATTATCAGGTCCAATTGGAATATATCAGCATGTTGGTGAGTTTGCTAAAGAGGGTATTGGCAGTTTAATGTATTTGCTAGCAGTTTTAAATGTTAATCTAGGCTTGCTAAATTTGTTGCCCATTCCTGTTTTAGATGGCGGTTGGCTAGTTCTTTTTGCCTATGAGGCCGTGCGGGGACGCCCAGTTAAGCCAGAACATCGAGGTATAGCTCAGTTTATTGGATTAGTTTTATTATTATTTCTAATGATTTTTGCTACGTATAAAGACATAGCACGATTGAACTTATTTTCTTAGAGGAAGATAAATATGAAAAGACGAAATAGTAGAATAGTTCAAGTTGGCCAGGTACAATTAGGCGGTGATGCGCCTATAATTGTACAAAGCATGACTAATACGGATACTAGGGATGTTGAAGCTACTGTTAAGCAAATTCACCAATTAGAAGAAGCTGGTTGTGAAATAGTTAGACTAGCTGTTGTGGATCAGGAGGCCGCTTTAGCGATTGCTAAAATAAAAGCAAAAACTAACTTACCTTTAGTTGCAGATATTCATTTCGATCATCGGTTAGCTTTAAAAGCGATTGAAAGCGGTGTAAGTAAGTTACGAATTAATCCAGGGAATATCGGTTCTTTGGACAAGGTTAAAGAAGTGGCAGCAGCTGCAAAAGCGGAGGGAATTCCGATTAGAATTGGAGTAAACTCAGGCTCGTTATCTGCTGCAGCAGTGGCTAAATACGGAAGAACTGCCATGGCAATGGTTGAAAGTGCTTTAGAACATGTAGCAATTTTAGAGACTCTAAATTTTTATGATATCGTGGTTTCTTTAAAAGCAACCGATATTTTCTTAACCCTAGAAGCGTACAAGTTAATGGCCGAAAAAGTGGACTATCCTTTACATTTAGGAATAACAGAAGCAGGCACCCAGTGGTTTGGTACAATTAAATCCGCCGCTGGATTAGGTGCCATTTTATCGCATGGAATTGGTGATACAATTCGTGTTTCATTAACAGGCGATCCAGTGGAAGAGGTGCGGGTGGCTTGGGCTTTGTTAAAATCTATGGGATTACGAAAAAGAGGCCCGGTTTTTATTTCTTGCCCTACTTGTGGCCGAACTGAAATTCCATTAACTGAAATAGCTGCAGAAGTTGAACAGCGCTTAGCTCATCTTACAAAACCTTTAACCATTGCAGTGATGGGTTGTCCAGTTAATGGACCAGGAGAAGCTAGGGAGGCAGACTTGGGGATTGCTGGAGGGAAAGGTTTTGGGATTATCTTTCGTAAAGGGGAAATCCTGCGTAAAGTACCGGCACAGCAAGTAGTTGATGCACTGGTTCAAGAAGCGTTAGCACTAGAAGAGGAATAACTTTTTGGGAGGTCTATTTTTATGAGAGCATCAAAATTATACGCACCTACCTTACGGGAGGTACCAGCTGAGGCAGAGTTAATTAGCCATCAATATATGTTACGCGCTGGCTTAATGCGTAGATCTAGTTCGGGAATGTATACCTATTTACCTTTAGGATTAAGAGTGTTGCAAAAAATTGAAACAATTATACGTGAAGAAATGAATGCCGCAGACGCTCAAGAACTTTTATTACCGATTGTTCAGCCTGCTGAACTATGGCATGAAACTGGTAGATGGGCTGATTATGGCGATGAAATGTTTCGCTTAAAGGATCGACATGGGCGAGAGTTCTGTCTTGGCCCAACTCATGAGGAGATTATTACTGCTTTAGTGCGCTTAGACGTAAGCTCTTATCGTCAATTACCACTAAGGCTTTATCAAATTCAAAATAAATACCGGGATGAAATTCGTCCACGCTTTGGTGTGATTCGTGCCCGAGAATTTATTATGAAGGATTGTTATTCTTTTGATAAAGATGATCAGCAAGCAAACTTAAGCTATCAAGCAATGTACAATGCTTATGATCGAATTTTTAAACGGTGTGGATTAGATGCCAAACCAGTAGAAGCTGATTCTGGTGCAATTGGCGGCGATAGTACCCATGAGTTTATGGTACTTGGCGAAGCGGGAGAAGCATTAATTGTTTACTGTCCACAATGTGATTACGCAGCCAATGTTGAACGGGCTGAGTGTAAAGAAGTTGAAAAGGTGGAAGAGGAGTTATTACAACTAGAAGAAATCGCAACTCCTGAAGTAAAAACTATTGAGCAATTAAGTGAATTCCTCAAGGTAGAGGAAAGCAAAATTATTAAAACTATCATTTACTTAGCAGACCAAAAGCCTGTTGCCGTTTTAATTAGAGGAGATCACCAGGCTAATGAAGTTAAGATTAAGAAGTATTTAAATTGTACTCAGTTAGAATTAGCAGATCCAGTAACAATTGAAGAAGTTACTAAAGCACCTGTAGGCTTTGCAGGTCCAATTGGTTTAGATATTCCAATTTATGTGGACTATGCGGTAGCTAGCATGGTAAATGGAGTAGCTGGAGCTAATAAAGTTGACACACACATTGCTAATGTAAATATTGATCGGGATTATCAAGCAGCTGCGATAGTAGATTTAAGACAAGCTGAAGCAGGCGATCAATGTTTACGCTGTGGTGGTAACCTCGAAACAGCGCGGGGTACTGAGGTTGGTCAAGTATTTAAATTGGGTACTAAGTACTCAGAACCATTAAAAGCAACATTCTTAGATGAAAATGGTAAAGAAAAACCATTTATTATGGGATGTTACGGTATTGGAGTAAGTAGAACTATGGCGGCAATCATTGAGCAACATCATGATCAAGACGGTATTTGCTGGCCATTAAGTGTCGCACCTTATCAAGTAATTATTGTACCTGTGAATTATAAAGATGAAGAACAACGAAAAGTAGCAGAACAGCTTTATCAGTCGTTAAGGGATCTAGGCTTTGAAGTAGTTTTAGATGATCGGTTAGAAAGACCAGGTGTTAAATTTAAAGACGCTGATTTAATCGGTTTTCCTTTACGAATTACAGTTGGTCCAAGACAATTGCAAGAGGGAAAAGTGGAAGTTACTATTCGTTCAACTAAGGAGCAAATTCCTGTATCATTATCAGAAGTTGAAGATTGGGTGTCTAAATTCATCAGAGGTTAGGAGAATGCCCTGTGAAGGTTGCGGCAATTGTTCCAGCGTATAATGAAGAACAAACTGTAGGTGATGTGGTCAGGTGTTTGAAAGCATCACCTTTAATTGCCGAAGTAATTGTTGTTAGTGATGGCTCTAATGATCAAACTGCCATTAGAGCAAAAGAAGCTGGTGCTATAGTTGTTGAACTAAAAGAAAATGTTGGTAAAGGTGGAGCGATGAAAGAAGGCACAGCTCATACTGATGCTGATATTTTTCTGTTCATTGATGCAGACTTAGTTGGTTTAACACAAAACCATATTTCCAGGCTATTAGAACCAGTGCTTAATGATCAAGCAGAAATGACTGTAGGTGTTTTTGAAGATGGTCGTTTAGCAACAGATTTAGCTCAAAAAATAGCACCATTTTTATCTGGACAAAGAGCAATTAGGCAGGAGTTGTTTAAATCCATACCTGAAATAGAACATAGTAGATATGGCGTTGAAATGTCGCTCTCACGCTATGCAGACAAGCATAATGTAAGGGTGAAAATGGTTAGTTTGCCAGCTTTATCCCAGATTATGAAAGAAGAAAAAAGAGGCATAGTAAAAGGTTTTTGCTTGCGCTTAAAAATGTATTGGGAAATTTTACGTACTGCAAAATTGTAACTCCCAGCCTAGCTGGGAGTGTTCTTTATAGGAGGTGAATGGCATGAACCGGGTTTATATTATCCAACCGGAGAACAACGATATTCTTACCCAAGTTTCCACGGATCCATTAGTTAGTTCCGTTGAAATCTTACAAGTTCAGGTTGAACCTGAACACCGCCGCTGGAAAGTGCTATTCGCTGGTAAACCAAGAGGAACAGCCAGTTTTTGGCAACAGTTAGCTGATCAGTTAACAAGCAGAATTCCAGAGATTGATCAAGTTATTTTTCAATGGGAAGAGCAGTTAGAGGAAATAGAATCTGATGATTCTGATCAAAACTATATGGAAAATATCTTAAAAAACTTTAAAGGACCAGAAGTAAACAATACCAAACCTGCTGTTAATAACAGTTATAATGGTAATG
>ERZ773359.2870-NODE-2870-length-20829-cov-59.130115_pt1 | contig 20829 bp, 21 predicted proteins | sample MGYA00374955_ERZ773359 | MGnify/ENA primary metagenome ERZ773359 (study PRJEB29098, sample SAMN04486028) | biogas fermenter metagenome | study: EMG produced TPA metagenomics assembly of the Biogas fermentation microbial communities from Germany - Plant 4 DNA1...
CATGTTAATTTATATCAGAAAGTATAAGGAGTGATTTATGTGTATAGACGTATGGATATAGATAAAGAGTAGTATTTTGCTGCTAGAACGATATGGAATGAGATAGCTATTGGTACTTTACAGGAAATGTAGTGGGTAATATCTGTAGGATTTAATCGCTTGTATGTAAAGAAGAACTATGTACTTAACGGATATAAACTTACACCTTTCCCTAACTCTACATCTGATTAGACGTTACCTAAACTGTATGAAAGAGATTTTTATGGGTTTAGTAAAGATGTAGTAATAGATAACTATGGCAACTGGGGATATAAGAAATGGAGTACTGTGTATAATTTTAGTAAAAAACTTATACAAGATTTTAATGCTAAACCTGGTATATACACTAGAGGATAGGTATTCTTTGCTACTGACACTTCTATACGTATGGATGTACCACATTACGATTCTAATAAAGGCAAATGGTATAAACTTGATTCTAGTGGTAATGTAGTGTATTATGATACAAAACCTGAAGGTAGTATAATAGGTACTGATTAGAGTAAATGTGTATTTGTTGTAAATCAGTAGTATATAGATTAGGGATTTGAATTAGAAGAAGTATCAACAGAATATACACATTACGATGCGGATTTAAAGTTAACAAGTGATAGTTTTAGACACAGGTTCTTTAGGATATAGAATAAAGTCGACAATAAGTATGTGTTCTATGATCCTGAAGATACTAGTTTATGGATAACTGACTGGGATTAGAAGTTATGGACTGATCAGTTCAACCAAACATGGAAGTAACAGTAATACAATATATTAATATAAGGAGGTGTATATGTGAAACATGTAGAGTTTGAACGTGAAGTGTTTAGTTTAGCTAAAATGTTATATAACGAAATAGCTATAGGTACACCAGAAGAATGGAAATATGTAATGTATTCATAGTTAAACAGGTTCCATACTGTATCGGGTAAAGTAGACCCATTTCTTGTATAGAACGATACAGCTAAACTTGAAGATGTATTAACAAAAGAGTTTTATGGATACGACGCACCTGTAGTTATATCAAATTTTTATGATTACAAGAAGTTTAAACAAATCTTACAGTTTGTAGAAATAGAGTACAGTTAGTATTTAAAGAATCCTAAAGTTATGTGTGAAGGTACTGTATTTTATGCTACAAAATAGTCGTTTAAAGATAAAACGCCAGAAGAAGTGTTTGGTATAAGAGATAAACGGTATTAGTTAGAAGAAGTAGGATTAGTGTATAAAGATAAATTTTATCATAGATTCTTTTAGTTTAAAGACAAAAATTTATACAGGGAGAGTTAAAAGTGGACAAACAAAATACTATAAGTGAGATGCCTAATGATATCAAAGAGTTAATAGATGATTATATGAAAGAGTTTAAAGTAAGATTAGATATATACGAATCATGTTTATTAGAAAACTAGGATTATATAGAACAAGTACGTAAAGATGTACAAGAAGTTAAAATGTTAGTTAACGAGTTATGGGAACATTTAGATAATAGTTATAAACAAGAATTAATTAATAAGTTGATTGAAAGTATAAACTCTATGTCAGCACAAGATGCTATATTAATAAAAGAGTTAAGTGATAATATAACAGATAAACAAACTAATAAAACTATTTAGTGGTATAAATACGTTGTAGGAGCAGCTTTAGTGTAGTTACTTGCTAATATAGACAAAATCTTCAATTTTATAATCTCGTTATTTAAATAATAATGTAATTCCTTATAATGGGAATCTTGAATAGATTCCCATATATTTATCTCATTTTGTGATAAAATTATATAAAAGGTGGTGTATACAATGATTAATATGGATACAGTATTTATTTTAGGTAAACAAGGTTGTGATGCGTGTATTAAAGCAAAAGAATATTTTCAGTCACGTAACGTACCGTATGTATATACAGAATTTGCTAAACTAGATGCAGATAGTAAACGTGATATAATTAGAATGTTGAAAGATATAACAGAAGAAAGTATAGGATATCCACTTATATACATTAACGGGTACTGGTTCTTTGGGTTTAATCCATTAACATTTGACCAAATAATTAATGTACAGGAGGAAGTGTTATGATTGAGAAATCGTATGAAGAGATATGGCAACAGTATTTGTCTAGTATACATAAAGATAATTTAGAGTTTAAAACACATCTACTGAGTTTAATAGATGAAGTAGAAGATGGTGTATCAAACCTTAATTTAGATGAACGTATAGTACCACAAGCTGTATCTATTATAGAACAACGATATATAATGACATATTCTGATAAAGAAAAAGATGATGGATGGTTAGATATATCTAAACGTGTAGCTAGAACACTTGCATCTGTACTTACACTATATTTTTCTGATACACATATAGATTTAATACGTAGATTTGAAGATACTGTATACACACTTTTAAAGTATAGACTGTTTATACTCAATTCACCAGCATTATTCTCGTTAGGTAAAGGTACACCTAAATCGTTGTATAAAAATGAAATAAGTTATACCCAGTATAAACAGATATACGATATGTTAGATAGAAAGAACTTTACATCATCAGCATGTTTTATACTTGATATAGATGATTCTATAGAAGGGATATTTAAAACTATGTCAGATGCAGGTATAATATCTAAATCAGGTGGTGGTATCGGGTTCAATATAGGTGAGTTACGACCTAGATATTCATATATCAACAGTAGTGATAGCGATAGTTCAGGGTCAATAGAGTTTTTAAAGATGTTCGATGCTATGGGTGAAGTAATTAAACAAGGTAATAAACGCAGGTTCGCTGGTATGGCAGTATTACTTGATAGTTACGATAAGTTTTGGGAAAACGAAGTTACATTGCATGGCGATATATTAGAGTTTATAAACGCTAAGAAAGATAATAAAGGTGACAATAAACTTAGTATGTTTAACTTGTCTATAGGTATTAATAACTCTAAAAGTTTATACGATAAATATGTAAACAATGAAAACATTAAATTAACATATAAGAACAAACCTATATCAGAAATAGCTGATCCTAAAATTGATAGGAACAAGTATAAAACTGAGATAAACGCACAAGAGTTTATGGATTTAATATCTAATAACGCATGGTCAACAGGCGATCCAGCGTTTATATTTTTTGATAAAGTCAATAACTATAACCCATTTAGAGATACTATTCCTATGAAATCTACTAACCCATGTTTTAGTTATAACTCAAAACTATTAACTGATAATGGGTATATAGAAATAGGTAAGTTAGCTGGGAAACAAGTTAAAGTATGGGAACCGTTTGAACATAAATACAAAAAAGCTGTTGTATACGAATCTGGTAATAAACAAACTATAACGTTAGTATTAGAAAACGGTGATACACTTACTGTAACACCTGACCATATTTTATTTGAAGTATTAGAACATGATAGTGGTAGTACATATTATCGTGCTATTGAAGCTAAAGATACACTTAATAAACGGTTATTACTTAACTCTGTTAGTGCGTATACAAATAAACAAAAATTGTTAATTAGACCATCTGATAGGAAAGAGTATATATCGACTACTGTTATACGTATAATAGAGAATGGTATTGAACCTGTATACGATTTTACAGTTGATTCAGATAATCATGTAGGTGTAGTTAACGGTGTTATATGTCATAACTGTGGTGAACGTCCTGGTATATCTAGTGTAAAATATGGTATATACGATACATGTGATTTAGGACATTTAGATGTATCGAAATTTGTACAAGGTACATCTTTCTTACTAGACGAGTTTATAACATTATCTAGATTCTCATATTATATGTTAGATATGTTACATGATTTAATGATGTATCCTGTCCCAGAAGTTAAAAAAGGTGTATTAGGATTACGATCAGTAGGGTTAGGGTTCTACGGACTAGCAGGTACACTGATTAAACTAGGTATACCGTATGACAGTATACAAGCACAGTCGTTTGGATATTTAATTATGAAATCGTTAGAAGTGAGTTCGTTATACGAATCGTATTTAGCTGGTAGATACATATCGCCTATGATGTTTGCTACAGATGTAACTGATACGTCTATTTACCCATCAGAATTATGGTATCGTAAAGGTGTATATGAATCATATATAAATATAGACCAAACTAAACTAGACAAGTTATATGATATAACACTCAATTTTCTAGAACGCGACAAACAGTTAGGTGTATTAACTAGACGTAACATTAATACAACAACAGTAGCACCTACTGGTACTACATCGTTAATAGGACAAACACCTGATACAGGTGATATGGGGTCTGGTATAGAACCTATATACAGTTTTGCATATACCAGACAAGTTACTACTAAAGATAATGTAAAAGAGTATAAACAGTTTGTATCTCCGTTATTAGACAGTTTAGACGATACTATAAAACAGTATGTACTAAACAATAACGGTAGTTTTAAAGGTATATCGAAAATCAACACTGAATACAGTGTATACGAAGAGATATACAAAACAGCTGCTGATATAGATTATATGTCACATTTAAAGATGCAAGAATCTGTACAATGGTGTTGTTCATCATCTATATCAAAAACTATAAATATGAGTAAAGAAGTTAAACCAGACGATGTTAAGAATGTGTTTTTATACGCTATGAAATCTCCTGTAATAAAAGGTGTAACTGTATACAGAGACGGTAGTTTAGATACACAGGTATTAACTACTACACAACCTAAAAAGATAGTATTAAAACTTAACGATAAACTCAGTGTCAATATTGACCATAAAGGTAGAATTAATCCTATTGATAGAGAAGAAACGTATCGTTCGTTAACAACAAAATTTAAAACTGATAAAGGTAACAATTATTTAACGTTGTCTATAGACAAACACGGTAATCCTATAGAGATATTTTTAGAAAACTCAGGTGAAAAAGCTGAAATTATAGGTAGACTATCATCGTATATACTAAGATCAGGTGGTAGTATAGATATGGTGATTAACCAACTTAAGAAGATTAAACATTCATATTCTAATACAGTAGCTGCACAGTTAGAGAAATTAGTTAAAGAAGCTGCTGTTTTAATGTCTAACAACACTAATTTAAACAAGTACGATACACATAAGTTTAGATATTATGAAACTAACGGTATATTAGAATGGGATTCACGTGGGTTTTATATAGAGTCTGCTACAGGTAACACTGTATGTCCGTCGTGTGGTAGTATAAACACTATTGTTATACAAGAAGGATGTCAAATATGTTCCGTATGTTCTAATTCTAAATGTAGTTAAAGGAGGTTTTTATGACTGAACAGAGTATGTTAGGTGTTATAGAAAAGTTTTCTAATCAAGCAGAAGAAGTTATTGCTAACAGTGAACTTAAAGATATGTATTTAGTTATTGATAAACAATATGATTTAATGGTAAACATAATCAGTAAACGTAATTTATATGAGTTTGGTATTGATAATCTTATTCGTAACACTATTATAAGTATAGTAGACGAAGTTAACGAGTATCAGTATATGTATTTAAAACAAAGTTATAGAGTGTATAAAGATATAGAAGAAACATTTGAATTAATTGATGCATTACATTTTGTTATACAGTTACAGTTCTTTATATACATAAAACATAAAGGGTACAGTTTACACGATCTAACAAATAAAGATGTTAAAGATGATATAATATATGAAACAAGACGATTGTTTGATGATCCTTTAATAAGTCAGTATATAGTTAATAGTAATATACATGAAGCTTTAATGTTACAGTTATCAGAAGTGTTAGAGTATATACCATGGAAACACTGGAAAACGTATACACAGTTTGATTATGATAACTGTTCAAAACAAGTTAGTATGTTATACGATTTACTTATACAGAGTTTATTAGTGTATATAAACTATCAAGATATAATAAAGTATTATGTTATAAAGAATATCGAGAATTTCGATAGACAAGTTAGGGGGTATTAACTTTGGATGAGTTTAATGACGATATGTTAAATGAGATATACAACGAATTGTTTGGTAACCAACCTAGTAACAACGATAAAGTTAATGTGTTTATAAGCTATTTATTTGGTGATAAACGTCAAGATTTAGAAATAACTATGCTTAATAAGAAAGTACAAGAATTAGAATCTGAGAAAAGTAATTTAATTAAACAATACAACGGGTTAGTTAAGGACTATAATAAATTAGGAGAAAAGATGAACGTAGTAATATCGTTACTTGTATTATTACTTGACTATATCGAGAGTGATTGATATGTTAGAGTTAGTGTATGGTAAAAAGTTTAATATATCTAGATGTACAGACAAGTACATTATAGATACATCACAGAAATACATGTTTTATAAAGGGTACATATCATCTATATCGAACCAAAATACACGTACTGTACTAACTATATCTAACAACACAGATTATATAGAAGTATCGTTATTTGAAGAACTAGATTTAAATAAACATGATTATGTGTTTATAGCTGTAACGCCAAAACAAGTTAACGACAGGGTTTATTTGAACCCTGTCGGTATTTATAAAGTCGATATAAAAGGTATGTACGACTGGCAGTTTCAACGTGTAGAATTACAAATACGGTCACAGTACAGTCAGATGGCAGGTATATCTTCAGTTGAAGAGATATACGATTATGCGTATATGTACAATTTTAGTAATATAGTAATTACTGATTTATACAATGTACATGCTATACCAAAAGTGTATAAAGAAGCTAAACGTAACAAGTTTAAACCTGTATATGCAGCTACACTCAATGTATATCCAGACAAATCAGGTATAATTATAAACCCTGTACAAGGATATTTAAAAGATTTCGTATATACAGTATATGATATAGAAACTACAAGTTTAATGTATACAGGTAATATAATAGAAATAGGTGCTGTTAAGTATAAGAACGGTATAGAAATAGACAAGTTTCATGAACTTATATACAGTGATATATCTGAGACTACTACTGATATTACTGGTATAACACAATCCGATCTTATAGGTAAACGGTCCGAACATGATGTGTTAATAGATTTCTATAAGTTTATACAAGGTACAGTGTTAGTAGGACATAACATAAACTTCGACTATAACTTCTTAAACGCTAAACTTAAATGTATAGGGTTAGAGTTAAACAATATGTGTATCGACACACTTAAACTATCAAGACTACTTATAAAATCTAATTCATATACATTAGATAAACTAGCTAAAAAACTTAAATTATCAGAGTTTGATCATCATAGAGCGTATGAAGATGCTAAAACCACCTGTGAACTGTTTAAAAAACTGTTAGTATTACTCAACAATAAAGGTATACATACAGTTCAATCGTTGATAGATATAGATATCAATACACCACAAACTGCACGTGGATACAATATAAACGTGTATGTAAAGAACCGTGTTGGACTTAAAAACCTGTATAAACTTATAAGTATATCGCATCTAGACTATTTCTATCGTATACCTAAACTACCATATTCAGTATTAAACCAGTATAAAGACGGTCTAATAATTACAAACAATTTTGGTAGTTACTGTGATATATTAGACGATGTTATGTTAGACAAACAACCTGATTTAGATAAATACGATTATATACTAATAGGTCCATCAGATACACTAGACTTACCATTAACAGACGATGAAAAGAGTATATTAGTTAAAAAAATGTACGATACTGTAAAAGACAAAAAACCTGTTATATATGTAAGTAACGCATATTATATAGCAGAATACCAAAAAGTAGCATATCAAGCGTTATCTGAATTCAATAAAACTACACATACAACTAACAACCATTTACTATTACAAGATGAACTGTTAGATAAAGTTACTGAACTTACAACTAACGATACTGAACTTGTACATATACTACATACAAACACATTTGAGTTTATGATGCAAATAGAAGATATAGTACCGTTAGATGGTAACCTTAAATATCCTGTTATATTAGATAGCGATAAACAGTTAAAAGAGTTAACGTATAACGGATTACATTCTATATACGGTGACATTAAAGATGAGTATATACTTAACCGTATAGAAGAAGAATTATCTATGATAATTAAACATGGATATTCAGTATTATACTTAATATCCAAAATGGTTATAGACGATTCAGAACAACATGGGTATCATGTAGGGTCACGTGGTTCAGTAGGGTCATCGTTAGTAGCATATCTATGTGGTATATCAGAAGTTAATCCATTACCAGCACATTATTATTGTAAAGACTGTGGATATATAGAATACAGTGACTGTAAAGATGGATACGATTTACCAGAAAAACAGTGTAGTTGTGGTAAATTAATGTTACGTGATGGACATGATATACCGTTTCAAACATTTTTAGGGTTTAATGGAGAAAAATGTCCCGATATTGACGTTAACATAAGCGGCGAATATCAAGACAAGTCTCATAAATTTGTTGTAGATACATTTGGTAAAGATAATGTATTCCGTGCAGGTACTATACTTACTATAAAAGATAAAACAGCTAACAGTATAGCAGCTATGTACATTAAACAACATAACACTAAAAAAGAGTTGTTTAATGTTATAAAAGAAAATGTTATAGGAGTTAAACGTAGTACAGGTGCACATGCTGGTGGACTTATACTTATACCAAAAGATAATGAAGTGTATGATTTTACTCCTATACAGTACCCAGCGAATAAAGAAAGCGATATATGTACTACACATTTTGAGTTTATAGATTTACATAACGATTTAGTTAAACTAGACGCGTTAGGTCACGATAGTATGACACAGATAAAGTATTTAGAAGAACTTACAGGTATTAACCAAAACGATATAGATTTAACTGATAAGAACCCTTTAAAAGTGTTTCAAGGATACGAAAACTTTGGTATTAACAGCAACTGGTTCCCTATAAACAGAGCAACTGCAGGTATACCAGAGTTTAATACACCATTCTTAAAACAGATGTTAGAAGAAATTGATCCTAAAACATTCTCTGATTTAAACAAAATATGTAGTGCAAGTCATGGTACAGATGTATGGCTCAACAATATACGTGATGTAGTGTTATCAGGTACAGCTACTATGGATGAAGTACCTTGTTCACGTGACGATATTATGAACCAACTTATAAGTTACGGTATAGACAAACAAGTATCGTTTAATATAATGGAACGTGTTCGTAAAGGTAAAAGTATAACTGAAGAGCAAGAAACCATGTTACAAGATAAAGTACCTAGTTGGTATATATCGATATTAAAACATATAAAATATATGTTTCCAAAATCTCATGCTATATCTTATTTAATACATTCGTATCGTATGGCATGGTATAAATACTATTATCCATTAGAATTTTATGCTACAGTACTTAGTACTAAATCAGATGGGTTCAGTATAGACTTAGCGTTTACAGATTTAAATAGTTTAAAGAAAGAGTTGTTTAAACTGTATAACGATTATGGATTAGACAAAAAAGATAAAGATAGAATGATGATAATAGAATTAGTATTAGAAATGCGGTTACGTGGATATGAGTTTAAACAAGTAGATATAAACAGATCTCATTACAAAGATTTTGTTATAGACGATGGGAAACTGTTAATACCGCTTAATAAAGTTGATCGTATAGGTGAAATAGCTGCTAAGAAGATATGGGAGTTGAGTAGTAAACATAAAATAGAATACGAGTTTGAGTTAAGTAAAGTAGCTAATAAAACTGTTATACAAAATTTAAAGAAACTAGGTATTACATTAAAATCAGATACTGTAAAAAATACTTTGTTTTAAGTTAATTTATATAAGGAGGTAATTAATATGGAATTTAAGTATTAGCTGTTTCAACGATTACCAGAATAGTTGTATTTCGCTTAGATATTTGTATGTTTAGATAACATAACACCGTTATCTGTATATTTAGATTAGTGTGAGTTAAGGTATACAGACAGCATATAGAATTAGATGCGTGAAGAAATAGAGTCTAGATTTACTAGTAATCAACTTAAATTGTTCTATAACAATACAAAAGAAGATATAGAAAGTAAAACTACAAAATAGTTTGATAGTTTATTTGAGTATATATCACCGATATTTGAACAGGAGGTAGTTCAATGACTGTAAACAGTTTTTACAAAATTAATGGTATAATGTTTATATCACTTAATACGTTAATTAATGAATATAGACTTAATAAGAACATGTTATGGTTATATATAAATGAAGGTGTACTTGTATACGATAGATATGATAACAAGATAGTTGTATCGTTAGATTCGTTATCTAAAGTAACAGACAATAAATTGATTAACAAAATACAAAAAGATATAGATAAAGTGTTAAAAGAACAACGTAAACAGTATGAACAATACACAAAACGTGAGTTATTTGATTTATTAGATCAACGTGGTATACCGTATACAGAGTCTATGTTAAAAGACGAATTAATAGATTTACTGGTGTTATAATGCGTAAAGATAATAAAGATTTATTACAGTATAGTAGATTACTATATTTAATACATGAAACTACAGGATATGACCAACAAATTATACACGAAATACTTAAAGTAACAGAACTAATAGTTAACGAATATCTTAAACAAGGTAAAGGTATTAAACTGCATGATAATACTGTAATTACACATAGTTTAATGCGTAATGGTAAATATAATTCACAAGTAATTGTATATAAACCAAAGAAATATAAAGTTACAGATTATTTTAAAAACGTAAATTTATAAAAGGAGTGATAATATGGCTACAATTAGCAGTACTAAACCACCTGAAATAACTATATTAGAGGTGTTCGATAATGTTAAAACTGGTAGAACTAAAGTTAGATATGCGTTTAGATATGGTATAAAAGAGAAACAAGTAGAAGAAGAAATTACAAATTATGATGAAGAAGAAGGTACACCTTATAACGTTACTGAAACAGTAACTGTTTATGAGTATAAAGAGAAGATTGACGAACTTGAAATAGATACAGTATTAAAAGCACAAATACCTAGTATATTAGAAAGTTTATACAGAGAAATAGCGCCAACACTTGCACAATTAGCAGAGTATCAAGAACAACAGATAAATGTCCCATTAGATATCAACGTTGATTTGTAAAGAGGTAGATGTTGATGTATAAAGAGTATGGTACATTAGAAAGTTTAGTAGAAGATTTAGTGTATAGTATAAATATTACCGATAACAAGTTTCTAATTGATAACGCTGAATATTATAAACAGCTGTATACAATTAATTAGACACGTAATAAGTTAAAGAACAATCAGTTATTGTTAGGGTATAAAGACGATGAAATAGATGTATACAATCCTATAGAAACAGAGATATTTCCTGTAAAAATAAACGGTAATATAGTACGTGAATATTAGTAGGAAATATCATCTAATACACTAACTAAATCAGAGTTATACGGATAGGTATAGTATACACAACCAAAAGAATTGACATTAAGTCAACATCAATTAGATATAACTATACAAAACACATCAGATATACTTGTGTTAAATTTTTTACATCCATTACGTATATTTATAGACAGTGTAGTTATAAACGATATAGTGTATACAGATATAGAACAATACAACTAGTTAGGTATAACATTACTTAAGTTACCAGTACCTACATCTACTTTAAGTATAACAACAACTAACAGTATGGTATATACAGGAACAGGACTAGAGATAGTATTTTTAATACAAGGATAGTAGGGATACGTTATAGAACCTATACCGTTTGTATATGAATCTGTGTTAGATACTCCTAAACTTATATACTAGGACGAGAATCATAGTTATTACCAGTATTTCTATTATGACACTACTATTAAAAACAAGAAACCATTTATATTCACACCATAGTTTGTATTAGGAGTTGACAAAAAATGATAATAAACGATATACTAGAATTAGACAATTTAACATTTACACAGAAAAGTGATTTAGTATAGCGTATACGTGATAGGAAGAGTAGTAACCAGTTTATTGTTAAAGAACGGTTCAATCAAGAACTGTTCTCGCCGTATATAGAAAGTACAATAGATGAATATGTGTATAACTTCTCATATTTACCTACACCAAATTTCTTAAGTATAGACCATGATATAGACTGTTAGGCTAAAGGTGTATTTGCTACATCTACTGATACGATACTAACATACAACGAATATGAGTATCCTATAGAATCATCAGAAACATTGTTTGTTGTAGATAAAGATTAGAATTCTATATAGATATTATCAAGAATGAAAGAAACAGTTATATTAGAAAGTATAACAGTTAACGATACAGTGTATCCAATCAATCAATAGATAACGTATGGTATAAACGGTATACGTCTTAACTTTTCTTTAAAAGGTACATCGTTATTCACGTTTAATAAATAGTTGTTAGACTTTGAATACATATCGTTACTTAAATCTGTATATGAATCAGAAGATATACAGTTTAAACTTAATCTTAACGGATATTTTATATTATGTATAGACTAGCAAGACAATTAGAATTCTGTATTAACACGTAACGGAGAATACATACAACTAGGGACATACGTATAGTTAAATATTACACCACAAGATACGTTTAAACTTTCTTCAGCAGCTATTACTGGATTGAAAAAAATTAGAGTTAGCAGGTGATTATATTGATACAAGAAAATATATCGAATCTATTACAACGACTGTATCGGTATATAGGATTAGATATATACCCAGAGTTTAAGAATAATAGTTTTATATCACAAGACAGTATACGTGATGTACTGTTAACTGGTACTATACAGTAGCAACAACGGTTGTTATTAGAATAGTATTAGGATTCGTTACTTAACAATATAAGTACAGATATGATAAGTAACGATTTACAGTTTATACAAGAGTTTCCTGACTATAATTTTGAAGAGTAGGTATATAAACATCTTGTATACGAAATGGATAAATACAATTAGATAAAAGGGTATCAAGAACGGTTTGATCCATACTACGATAAGTTCAGTGCTATTAACTAGAATTCTACTAATAACTATATATACCCTGATATAAGTAACTATACCGAACTTAAAGGTTTCTATATACACACTGATGGGTATACTACACATATAAGTTCAGATAAATAGCAAATACTAATGTTATCGTTTAATCAAACTGGTGTGTATAGAATAAATATAACTAATAGACTTATAAACTTCACATACGATACACAATCTAATACATTCATGTTTTATTCTAAAGATGGTATAGACTAGTATGTTAATGTTATAGACGAATCAGGTAATTATATAGATTATAATGTACGGTTATTTAAATAGGATACTTTAACTAAATAGTCTGTAACTATAGACCATGATATTTACTTTAATAAATTCAATATAGCTAAAATAATAATGGATTATTACTGTATCGGTACATCATAGATGCATAATATAGAGTTAGATACAGGGTTTACTTCATATATACGTAATATAAACGAACCATTAGAATTCTAGCTAAACGATAACTATTTAGAAGATATAGAAAATAATGTTAGATATATACTATAGAGTTTAGAACATCCTAACGTATTTTTCAATTACTACTATTATGATTCTACGTATCAGTAGTATTCTACATTATATTTAGCTGAAACAGATGAAGATATATAGTCTAAAGTTCAATAGTTTATAGATAACGAAAAAGAGTTAAGAGATATAGACTGGCAAATAGCGTATACAGAATTAGATACTATAAAAGTAGAAGAACAAAATGGGTTTGTAGATAAAGTGTTGTATAGACTACTAATTAACTGTGAAATCCCGTTTGATTTTATTTATTTTTATACAACATTTTTTACAGAACCTATTTTATTTTAGGATATAAACAACACATATCAAGAAGAGTATGAAAAGACATTAGATAAACAGTATTATAAACCACATAATGGTATACCAGTACTAACATCTACAGGAGTGTTCCAAACAGATACACAACGTATAACTGGTATAGACTAGTAGTTAAAGAAAACATATTATTTTACAGTAGAATTAGATGATTAGAGTTTAGATAACTACCAGAAATCAATTAATTTACGTAATGTAAATTAGCGTAATGTATTAGAAGATGGTAAGATAATTATTAACGATGATAGGTTTAGAATACCAGTATCAGAGATGACTCCTAAAGAAACGTTTATTATTATAAATGGTGTATATGTAGAAGTTACTGATAAAGATAATGTGACACATACATTTAGCTGGTTTAAAGATATACCAACAGAATTGATATCAGATAAATACGATAATCTTAATCATAAATACTGGCAGTTCCCAGTACTTGTAGATATACATGATATTACTAACAACGATATAATAAACGAGTAGATACAGTATATAAACGGATTAAGTTTAACTAACGACGAAAAACTTGAAATGATACGTAACTATTTTGACGAACAGCAAGTACAAGAATTAGGTACACGTAAGTTTAAGATTAAAGGTATATCAGTACAACTTGTTAGTACAGACAATTTAATTACTATGGAAGAAAGTTCTACAGTAAATTTAGGGAAATTATTAAAACCTATTAAAAGTGTATATATATTCTCATTAGCTAACAACGAAATAGAAATAACGTATCAAGGTAAACGGTATACAAAATGTATAGATTTAACAAAAGAAAACGTGTATTTAAAAGATGATTTTATTATTAATGTTAATTTAGGTGATTTAGAAGGTATTAAACTAGTTATAGGATACGAACCATAGAGTGATTTTAGTATAGCTACGTATAAAGATGTATTAACTGAAAGTGTATTCACATACAATCATAATCAAACTCCTATAGACTAGAATACAGGTGCACGTAGAAGTATATTTAAAGAGTAGTATGTATATGAACAATTCGATTACAGCCAATATGTTAGTATAAACAATCTAATTAACTATTCACCAACTAAGGTACAGCAAGATAATTTTATACAGAAAAGTAATGTAGAACAAGGTGTATACTCAGTAACTGATCAAGTCTATATACCGTACAGTTTCCAAAAACCGTTATTTACACTTTATTTAGATGATATATTAATAAACGAACGGTATTTACATAACAACATAGATTATGCGTATATAAACTTATATCCAAAAGATAAACATTATATACAACATGGTACTGAGTTTGACCATAAACCTAGCAGTTACGACTGGAGCGTATACAAATACTTTTATCATGATACTAACAAGAACACTATGCAACTACGATTAACTGGTACTACTGGTGATATACTAAAACTGTATTATAATCAAACAGATTATATACTTATAACTACAGATGGTACTGAAATCATAGTTGATCATAGTAATACTAATTAGACAGTATCAATTACAGGTAGTTGTTAGTATACAGAAACTGTAGATATAAAAATAGATTATTACGAAGGTATATAGGATATATCAATAGACAATTTAAAAGTACATATAGAACATGAATACAAACTTAACTATTTAGAACCTATATGGAATATAGTAAAAGCATACAATACTGCATATACAGACTGGAAGTTAGACAAAGATTATTTCTTTAACCGTACACAACTTAGAATTACACATAACTTTACTAACCATTACGAACAAGGTAGTTTTGGGTTCTTAAAGACATATTTAGTACAGTTATTATAACAAAAGAAGGAGTCTTTTACGACTCCTTCTCTTAGTATAGAAAACATTATTCAAAAGTTTCTAGAGATAGTTGTTACTAAACAAACTATACCATATTTATATTTCTATATTGCTACGTTTCTATAAAATTTTTGTTATAACTCTGATTTGATATTGTTGATATCAATTTTAATCTACTATATCTATGAATTCATTGTTTTAAGTAAATTAGAGTAATTGTTGAGTATAACTTCTACTTTATCATATGCTTCAGATACATCAACCTAATCAGGTTTTTTAACTAATTCGTTTTTAATATCCTATATATCCTGTGTTATAATAGATATTGACTAATTAATAGACTACACTTGTTCTTTTAGTGTATTAATTTCTTGTTCATAATCCATCTAATCACCTCCACTACAAATTAACAAAAAGGTAGGTATATAAATTGCATATAATAATAGATAACCAAATACGTATATATTTTGATCATTATAAAGAGTATAAAGATTTATTAGTATGGGATAGTATAGTTAACGATATGGATTTACGGTTTAACTATAATGATAAGGTTTGGTATACATACACTACAGATACTAACTTAGAGTATATGTTAAATAACAATACATTTATAATTACACCTATAACAGTTAAATTAGACGATCCACGTATACAATCTATAGTTAACAAACATCAGTTAAGAGCACAAAGTATAGTGTTATCTAGGCTTACTAGTAAAGAGTTTGTTAAGTATTGTAAAAGTATACCACCTAATACTATAGATACTAAACTTGATGATTTCCTGTTAGACTTTCAAAAAGAATCTGTACTTAAAAGTGTATATAACTTAATACATTTTAATGGTAGTATAATAGCACATGCAACAGGATTAGGTAAAACTGTACAATCTATAAGCATAAGTAAGATATGTAAAGAACTTTTAGGTATAACACATATAGTGTTTATAACATTAAACTCTGTTATATCAGGATATACAGATGAAATAAACAAGTTTGCACCTGAACTTAATCCGTATATGATTAACAATGGTGTTAAAAGTTATAAAAACGGTAAGAAAAAGATGTATACATTTTTAGAATTTTTAGATATACACAAATGTATAGTTACTAACTATGAGAATATAATAGCTATGTACAATAGAGATATGTTCTTCTCAGAGTTTAAAAATAACAACGTACTATTAGTATTCGATGAAGCGTCTAAACTTAAGAATGATAAAACTAAAACGTATAGTATATACACTGATATTATTAATAAACTTAGACAAGACAACAACGTGTACTTACTGTTAATGACAGGTACACCGTATGAAAATGATTTAAAAGATTTCTATAACTTACTAAAATTCTGTATTAACACAAAGTTTAATGATAAAGAGTTTTATAAAATGTTTGTTGTAAGTGATTATAGATACTATTATGGTAAAAAACAGTATATGCCAGTAGGTAATAAAAACATGTTAATGTTTAATAAAACATTCTCACAGTTCTATACACGTAAAAGTCTAAAAGATGTATCTGACCAGTTACCAGAGAAAACTGAACTTAATAGGTTTATAGAAGTAGACAAAACACAGCAGAAACTTATGAATATGTTAGAAGTTATATTTGATATGTATGTAATGGAGAAAAATCTAGGTTGGTTAGATAAGAAAGATTTACGTAAAATGGTTACAAGTTTATACAGAATAATAGCTAGTGATCCTATAGCATTAAAGAATTCTGATAGTACTATACTTAAATTTGCTAAAGAAACTAATCCAGAATTAGATATGATTAAACTTATTCCAAACAATTATAAATCTAATAAATTAAAAGAGTTAATAGAGTTATTACATGAAATAGATATTAACAACAATAAAGTATTGATATTCACTCAATGGACGTCAGTACAAGATGTTATATACAAAGAGATAGTTAAAGTATTTGGTATAGAACCGTACAGAATTTATGGTGAAGTAAGTTCTAAAGATAGAGGAGAAATACTTAAACAGTTTAGTAGTAACAACGAAGTTAATGTATTAATAGGTACAGATGCTATGGCGTATGGAGTGAACTTACCTGATGTAGATTATTTAATAGAGTACGATATACCATGGAATCCATCTAAACGTATACAAAGAACTAACAGGATATACAGGTTATCGTCACAACGTAAGAAAGTTATAATAGATTTAATTAACGAATATGAACAACCTGTATTTGAAGTTATGAACCGTAAAATACAAGGATTTCAAATATCCGTTGATGGTGAAGATATTGAAAGTATAGATTATAATAGTGTAGAGTTAGATGAAAAACATACATTACTTAAAAAATTGTTAAGGAGGTAATATATGGCTGATACAGGATTCTATTCAAAAGAAGTAGATAAAATAGCGAAGTTGTTAAACATGTTCTTTAACGAAGAACAAGGTAATAAACTTACAGCATTTGCTATTAAAGGTATAGTAGCTGAACTTAATACGTATTTACAAGAACTAGACGAAAAGATTAAGATGTTAGAAACTACGAAAGAATAAACAGTAATCCCCTAATAATTAGGGGATTATTTTAAATATATCAATAGCTTCTTTAGCTATATTAGTTCTTAAACATTCCTAAAAATGTATATGTGTAGAATAATTAGAAATTTTAAATGCAGTAATAAGTTTAGCAAAATCGTTATATAAATATTTCTATGTAGAATCAGTTTGCGATACATCACCCATAAATATAAGTTTAGATCCTATATCCTATCTAGTTATAATAGCCTGTAACTCATCTAAAGTAGCATTCTGCTATTCATCTAATATGATAATAGTATTTTTAAGACTTCTACCTCGTAACGTGTTTAATGGTAAAATCTCTATATCTATATTGCCAAACACTAAATTATCAGGATCGATTTTGTCTAACCCTGTAATATATCTTAAATTATCTAAAAACCCACCTGCATATATAGACGCTTTTTCTTCTAACGTACCAGGTACATATCCATACTTATCTTTACCACCTATTTGTACAGCAGGAGCAGAGAAATATATATGTTTAAACATTCCTTTTTCTAACTAATACAACTAACATGCAAGTGCTATAAACGTTTTACCTGAACCCTAATTACCAGTAACTGTAATTAATTCAATATTATCTCTAAAAAACTAATCTACAAACAGTTTTTGTTCTATATTTATAGGGCTAATCTTAATTTTAAACAGTTTAAGATTAAGTGTAATAGGTTTAATTATTTCAAGCTATTTATTATAATAACAGTAATAAGATATACTATTATTTTCTGTATATTTAACGTACTGATTTGGATATAATAAGTCTAAATCAACTACATTTTCCTAAACTGGATGTTCAAAGAATGGATCGATTTTATTACCGTTTTTATAATTTACACCTTTAAACTTACATAAAGATTGTAAATTAATATCGTTTGTAAGTACTGTACAATTATTTTCTAACTAATATTGTACAATAACTGGATCAGCGCATCCTTCAATACCTGTTTCTACATAAACAAACTGTGTATAATTCTAGTTTATATACTTCATCTACTCTCTTAACTGTTTCTTATCCTATATATCACGATTTTTAAGTTTATCTACTTCTTCAAACACATTTGATAACAGTATAATATCACCATCTAGATTCACAATATCGTTGAGGTTGTTTATTAAATAGTTAGTATCAATAACATATTGCAATAGAGTTCGCCCCTTTTTAGATTTTGTTAATTTCAATAAGTTGGTATTTTATTATGTTATTGTCGATACCAGAAATACTGTTACCTCCTTTAAAAGTATTTTTTATATCTTCACATATATCAATTAGATTGTTGCTATACGTACTAACTGTACATAAACATTCAATAACATAGAAATTGTACTTACTTTTAGTTACATTATACACATTAAACTCATCCAACAAAGTATCGTTATACCCACACCATTTTAATCCTATATCCTCTAAATTACTTACAATATCAGACATACTTTCATCACTCTCAATATAGAACTTAAAATCCTACTTATACACTAATTCGTTACCCATTCAACCAACTCCTTACCATTTTTTAACAAACTCTTTAAATTCAAACACTATTAAATTGTACTCATCTAGTTGTGTAATTATCTTACTATCAATTAACTTATCTATTTTTTTATAGATACTGTCTTTTTCTTTACAATAATAAAGCCCGTATATATCTTCATAATTTTTACTAAACACTATTAATCCATACTTCCCTTTACTTACATCTTTTGCATTCTGTTTAATAAACTGTTTAAACGGATTAGATTTATTACTCTTACCAGTACCTATTAAATCACGTAACTTCCATTTTTCATTATTCTTACATTCAATAACAAACGGGAACTGTTTTTCTATTTCTGGATGTATTATATCTATATCACCGCTTTCTTCTACCCTAACACCACTACTACCAGCACGTTTAATATACTTATCGTCAACATTGTACTTCTTTCTAATAATCTCAGCTACTTCATCTTCTAACCGTTTACCTTTTCGTTTACTATAACTCATATTAACCTCCTTAAACAAATTAACATGTTAACTGTTATACTTATACACAATTAGACCTCTTTATCTTAAAACTATGCAAGAAGACACTCACCTCTATAGATGGGTGATGAATTGCACCTATAGAACACATAAACCCTTCCTAAACACGTATGGCTTAACCAATTCAGTTTTAACTGGTTTACAAATCTCTGCTAACTTAATATAAGCACCTTTGTTTTGGATACCCTTAACAGTGTATTTTCTACCTTCATAGATGACAATGTCTTTTGGTTGATAAAAATATCTTTGTGTGCGGATACTTCTTCTACCAGCAGAGATTTTCTGCCCTCTAAACTTACGAAGGTTTTCTGTATTCAAGTTTTTGTTACGACATCTTCTACCATTGAAAAGTTCCTGTCCTGTTTTAATTGAGCCATCTCTTATATCTATATATTTTGCGTCGTAAAACTTCTCAAGTGAACGATTATTTCTTCTAATTTGTTCAAAATATATAGGCTGTATTCTTATTTGATTGGTTCCGCCTGCTATACAAAATGCATCGTTGTAATGAGTTTTTTCTAAGTTTAAGCTAATTCTTTTAGACTTGGTTATATATCCATAAGTATGCTTACAGCCTAATGTATTAACTAATT
>ERZ773359.2875-NODE-2875-length-20808-cov-757.347902_pt1 | contig 20808 bp, 22 predicted proteins | sample MGYA00374955_ERZ773359 | MGnify/ENA primary metagenome ERZ773359 (study PRJEB29098, sample SAMN04486028) | biogas fermenter metagenome | study: EMG produced TPA metagenomics assembly of the Biogas fermentation microbial communities from Germany - Plant 4 DNA1...
GGAATTCCCATGGAACTGCCGGATCCCCAGAGCCTGCCCGGGCGCACCTTCATCGGTATTGCTCTCTACTCATGTTGCACACACCCTCAGCGGTTTGCGATCATTTCTGCATAGAAAAGGGAAATCCTGCCTAAACATGGAAACCTTGGTTTGGCGTCAATACGCAAGCACCTCCGCATCCCCGCGGAGGTATCTTCCCACGCAAGACCTACAGCTCACCCCGGTTTGCCTGAGCGATGAAGTCCTCTAAGGTCAGAATAGACACATAGTGTTCATATGCTAGATACTTCTTCATTCCCCCGCCTACGTACCAATCCCGCAGAGTCCAGCCGGAACCACCAAGCACTATGTATGCTCGAGCATATTTGCCGTACGATTCTGCCACGGCTTTCATGAGGCAGATCACCTCGTAGGGCACCTTCTGCTCTGCCGTTCCGGAAACCTGCTGCCACTTAAGGGATAGGAGAACCGCCCTTTGGCCTTTCTTGGCCACCACATCCACGATGTGTCTGCTTCCATTGGGCCTTTCACCTATTGATACCTGCTTCTCGTAACTGTAACCACCAAGGTCTAGAGAGGGCAGAATCATGGCTTCGAGCATCCGCCCAGTCGTCGTGCCCCTCATTGCATCCTCTCCCTACTAGATGTTACGCGTAGCCAAAACCTCTAGTGCGGGAGTCCTATCGCCATCGCACGATATCATCCTTGGACCCTTTAAGAAGTGGAGATCAAACCCTAGTCTGCGATAGAGCTCCACAATCCTTTCGGTTGCTTGATTGGACAGCACAACCGGCCCCTTGTGTTGGGCCAGCCATTCCGCTAATCTCACTTGATCTTCCCACCGAAAATCATCTTTGGCATACTTGGTAAACTCAACATCGTACGGCGGGTCAGCATAGACGAAGTCATCATCTGACAGGTTCAGAGCCTCGAAATCCATGCAGGTGAACTCCCATTGGCTGAAGGCCCCCTCATACTCCGCAAAGTCCCGCGCATAGTTGATGGTCTTGTAGCGGCCGAAAGGAACGTTAAACTGACCGCTCTTGTTGAAGCGGCACAAACCATTATAGCCAGTTCTGTTCAGATAATAGAACAGCTGTGCAGCCTCGGTGGTATCCTGTCCACCGTTCTTAATCAGGGCGTTGAACCTCGCGCGATGGCTGTAATACAGCTCCCTATCATTCTCCATCGGGATCGTCACTACGAGGCCCTGCTTCACCTGGTTGTAAAAGTTGATCAAGTGGGGATTAATGTCATTGGCCCAAGCCCTACTCGGAGCCAGCGCCAGCGTTATGGCGAGTCCACCACAGAAAGGTTCAACCAAGCGGCGATCTTGGAAACGCATCCAGATCGGTCGGATATGTGGAACCAACCACCGCTTCCCACCTGCCCATTTCAAAATGGGTTTCAACCCTCTTTGCCACTCAAGGTCGATCTTACATTGAACAGCCATGGCAACGACTCCTTTGCTTTCCCTTATTCTTCACTTCGTCCTATATTTCCTTTATGAAAAACCGTGGCAACAGCCCGGTCAGCAGCCCCAACAAAAAGCCTCCGCGAGGTTGCGGAGGTCTTCGCTTTTCTTGCAGATGCCAGTACCTTTCCCGCCTTAGAGGCGAGCGAGTTCTTCCGCTATTTCCCCCACCGTCTTGCCGCTTGTGTTGATCTTGATCGTGTTTAGCTGATCGTAAAGCGGCATTCTGGCGAGACTTCTCTCCAGAACATCCGGCTCTCTTCTGCCGGCGGCAATACCTCTGCTCAGGCGTTCCCTGAGTTCGTCTGCGGCGCAGAGCAAAGAAATCGCCTTGATTTCGCAGTTGGTCGTTTCCAGATTGCGCAGGATCCCATCGATGATGGACTGTTCGTGCATCACCCAGCAGAAGATGATGTGCTCGTAGGCGGAGCAGCGGATGAACTGGTTCAGCAAAAAGCAGATATTTTCCAGCACCATTTTTTGGGTCTCTGCGGTGACCTGAAAGGGGTTGGCGTCCCAACACCAGTCACCATCAAGAAAAACGCTTCTGGAGAGTTTGCGCTTAAGTTCTTGGCCCACCGCCGTTTTGCCCACACCCATGGGGCCGCCGATCAAGTACAGTTTCTTCATCTAGTAACACCCGCTCTTCTGCTACAGATCCCCAACCAGCTCTAAAAGCTCGCCGTGGATTAAGCCGTTGGTGGCCAGAACCTCCCGGGCGAAGGGATCGAACTTTTGACCGCCGATCAAGGAAAGCCTTCCCCCTGCTTCCAGGACCATGAGCGCCCCTGCGGCGATATCCCACACGTTGATGCCCCTTTCCCAATAGCCATCCAGCCGGCCGCAGGCCACGTTGCAGAGGTCTAAAGCAGCTGAACCGAGGCGCAGCACCCCCTGGGAAGCTTTGGTGGCCCTGGCAAACTGGGCCATGTTATCATCGGGCCGGGTAGCCACATCGTAGGCGAACCCTGTCACCAGGAGGCTCTCCTGGACCCGTTTTGTCTGGGAAACCCGGACCTTCGTTCCGTTGCGGTAGGCGCCTTGACCCCGCACGGCACTGAACAGCTCACCGGAGAGGGGATTGTGCACAACGCCTAAAGCCAGCTCGCCATCGCGAATTAGGGCAATGGATACGGAAAAATAGGGATAGCCGTGGGCGTAGTTGGTGGTGCCGTCCAGGGGATCAACCACCCACAGGCTCCTCCTCTGGGCAGAGCTCGTCAGGCCCTGCTCCTCCGAGAGGATGGCGGTATCTGGGAAGTGTTCCTGCAGCTTCCGTACGATGAATTCATCAGATAAACGATCGGCATCGGTGATCAGATCCACCGCTCCCTTTTTCTCGATGGAGAACCCTTCCTCCAGTTTCGCCAGGAGGATCTTCCCCGCGCCAACCGCGATCGCTTCCACTTTGGCAATATCCAACTTAACTGCCTCCTCACGTTCGTCTTTGTGCCGATAGATCTTCTTCGACAAAGCCCTTGATCTCCTGCTTCGACATCTCCACCATCCCCGCCTGCAGCTCACTTCCTTCTAGGAGGCGGATGTCTGTTAAAAGAAAACCTCCGCCGAGAAGCGAAGGTTTGGCCTGAGGCTTTCCTTATTCTCTCTCCCGTTTTCCCCGCCAGAGGGATTTCACCACTTCATCCAGCAGCCCCAGATCCCAAAGCAGCATGCTGGCATTGTACTTGTTCCGGATATCCTTGGAAACCAAAAACGCCCGGCGGGCCTGCCTGTAATCCAGGCCGATCTCCCGGGGTGAAACCGGGGCGCCGATGGTCTCGAGATAACCTCGGAGCACATCCACGGTGGGCAGCTCCTGGGCGATGATGCTTCGGATCTGGTCCCAGTGGGCGGTAATTCTCTTCAGCCGCCTTTTGTGCCCTTCCCTGCTGTATTTTTGCTCCTTCTCCTCCAGCTCCACCAAGCGCTCACCGCTTTTTCCTAAAAAGCAGCGGACAAAGGCGTGCCAGACCTCCAGGTCGAAGCCCTCCACATAATTCAGGGCCCGCTCCTCATCTGGGGTTAGCCCCTTGATGATCTCGTAAATCTCCGCGGCCAACACCGTGCCGATGCCGCACTGGAGGCCGTGGAAGTCCTGGGGAGTGCCGAATTCCAGATGGCGCATCTCCCAGACGTGGGAAAAATAGTGTTCGACACCGGAGGCGGGCCGGGTGATCCCGGCAAAGCTCATGGCCAGGCCCGAAAGGAGCAGGCTCTCCAAAAGGATCTTGACCGCTTCCCTATCTCCTTTGGCCAGCTGCTCCACCTGGGAAACGCTGCTGCGCACCGCTAGGCGCACTAATTCCGCGATCTCCGGGCAGTAGTATTCCCCTGTCACCAGATGGGAGATCCTCCACTCCAAAATGCTGACATACTTGGCCAGAATATCTCCAAAACCCGCCTGCAAAAGCCGCTTAGGTGCCTGTGCTAAAACGTCCAGATCGGCGATGAGGGCATGCGGCGTCACACTGGGCACCGATTCTTTGATACCCCGCATCACCATGGAGGAAGTGCTGGAGATAAAGCCGTCCATGGAAGGGGCGGTGGCCGCGCAGATGTAGCCTACGCCCAGCACCTTAGCGGCCAGCTTGCCGATGTCATTGATGGTGCCGCTCCCCACCCCCAGGATCAGATCGCTTTCGGGGGTGAAGTGCTCCAGAACCTGCGCCAGAGCGCCGTCGGTGGCCTGGACGTGCTCCTCTTGGAAGATGAAGGAGCTGTGGGGGACCCCAGCCGCCTCCAAGAGCACCGCCACCCGCCTAGCCGCCGCGGAATAGGTGTTGGGGTCCGCGAGGAGAAAGACCCTGCTGCCCCCTGCGCTCCGGACAACCCTGGGGATCTCCTGCAGCGCCCCGGGTTTGATCACCAGCTCCCGCACCTCCGTGCGGTGGATCTTCCCGCAGGGGCAGGCAAAGCCTTCCGCGTTCAAAAGCCCATGGATATTCTGGCTTGCCAGTTCCACAATGCCCACGTTTTCCTCCCCTTCCTCAGCGGTACTTCTAACCATGAGAAGAAGCCACCGGTCCCACTCGGAGCCAGTGGCCTCTAGGCTTTACTCTACCCTGTCCAGATCCCGGCTGGCGATGAGGTTCACCCCTAAGTCCAGGAAGTTTTCCACCACAACATCGCCCATTTTCACCGGGGCCTCCACCACCAGGTCCGCGGTGGCCAGCATGGCCTCCCGCAGCTTCCCCTTGGGGATGGGCTGGTCGGTGCGCACAGGGAGCAGCGGATGCACGCCCCCTTTGATCTTCACTGTGGTGGTGAGGGTGCGCTCAGGGGCGGTGTGTTCCTTGGTGGCATAGGTTTTACCCCGGGCGCATTTGTTGCCTGTGAGGGATAGGATTTCGCCGTTTTCACCGATTTCCAAAACCACTTCGCAGCTCAAGGGACAGACGGTGCATGTTATGCGCTTAAGCATCTACGCCAGCCTCCTTCCCGGACACGATCCGCACCCGCAGAGTGTCGCCCTCCAGCTTGCTCAGCTGCTCTACACTCAAGGTGATATCCAGCATTTCGCTGGGCCGCACAAAGGGTTTTTTCACCCGGCGCAGCCCGCCCAGATCCAGATAGACATCGGCTTCGGGCCGCTGCACCCGCATAAAGAACTCCACCGGCCGCTCCAGGGAAATCTCGTGGGGCACCACGTAGCGGATGTTTTCCCCCGCTTCTACCTTTATGCGTCTTGGGGGCGCGGGCAGCTTGTCCAGGGCATACTGGGCAGCAAAGGCACCGGCCCGCTCCGCTTCCTTGGAGACATTGTCCACCAGATCGTGCACATGGAGCACATTGCCGCAGGCGAAGACCCCCGGGATGCTGGTCATCAAGGTGTCATCCACCTTAGGGCCGTTGGTGACCGGATCCAGCTCCACACCTGCTCCGCTGGAAAGCTCGTTTTCTGGAATCAAGCCCACGGAAAGCAGCAGGGTGTCGCACTCAATTTTCTGCTCCGTGCCGGGAATGGGACGCCAGTTTTCATCCACCTTGGCAATGGTCACGGCCTCCAGGCGATCATCGCCGTGGATTTCGGTGACGGTGGACTCCAGGTGGAGGGGTATATCAAAATCCTCCAGGCACTGGACCACGTTGCGGGCTAGACCAGCCGCGTAGGGCAGGATCTCCACCACAGCCTCCACCTTCGCCCCCTCCAGGGTGAGGCGGCGGGCCATGATCAAACCGATATCCCCGGAGCCCAGGATCACAGCCTTCCGGCCGGGAATGTAGCCATCGATGTTCATATAGCGCTGGGCGGTTCCAGCAGAAAAGATGCCCGCGGGGCGCTTGCCGGGAATGCGCAGGGCGCCCCTGGTCCGCTCCCGGCAGCCCATGGCCAGCACGATGGCTTTGGCGCTGATCTCCAGCATCCCTTCCCGGCTGTTCACCGCGTAGATGGTCCGATCTTTGGTCACTTCCAGGACCATGGTTTCCAGAAGCACTTTGATATCCGTATCCTTCAGTTCATTAATGAAGCGCTGGGCGTATTCGGGCCCTGTGAGCTCCGCCTTAAAGCGGTGCAGGCCAAATCCGTGGTGGATGCACTGCTGCAGGATGCCCCCCAGCTCATGATTGCGCTCAATGATCAAAACTTCCGCCGCACCCTGGTCATGGGCGGCCAAAGCTGCGGCTAAACCCGCCGGCCCTCCGCCGATGATGGCGACATCAACTTCCAGTTTCCTCATTTAGGACACCCCTTTCCCAAGCAGTTCTTTGGCTTCGTACTTAACCTGCTCAGAACCTGCGCCGCGCTTGGAAACCTGCTCCGCGGGGATGCCCAGTTCTCGGCTGAGGATCTCCATGATCACGGGCTGGCAGAATCCGCTCTGGCAGCGGCCGGCACCGGCCCTGGTTCTGAACTTCACACCATCGAGGGTGCGGGCCCCCCTCCTGATGGCATCCACGATCTCTGCTTCAGTCACTGTTTCGCAGCGGCAGACCATGCGCCCGTAGGCGGGATTCTGCCTGATCAGCTCATCCTGCTCTTTGCGGGAAAGCTGCCTGAAGCGCACCACACCTTCCCGGCGGGGCTGGAAGTTCTCCTTGGGGGTGAGCCTAAAGCCCTGCTCTTCCAGCATCTTGGGAACGTCGGCCGCGATGGCCGGAGCTGCGGTGAGCCCTGGGGATTCGATCCCCGCCAGATGCAGAAGGCCAGGAACGTTAGGGGAGAACTCGATGATGAAATCGCCCCGGTCGCTCGCGGCCCTGAGCCCGGCGAACTGGGTGATCACCTTCCTGGGATCGAGCCCAGGCACCAGGCGGCGGGTTTCGCTGAAGATCCGCTCAAAGCCGGAGTAGGTGGTGCCCAGATCGTCCTTTGCCGGGACATTATCGCTGGTGGGGCCGATCATGATGTTGCCATCCGCGGTGTGGATGACCAAGATGCCCTTGCTGATTTTGCTGGCGGGTACGGGGAAAATGATGCTGTTCACCAAGCCCGCAAGCTCCAAATCAAAGAGGTATTCCTCCCCCTTCCGGGGCAGGATGCGGAAATAATCGTCCCCGAACATGCGGGCGATCTCATCGGCAAAAAGACCCGCGGCGTTGATCACCACATCCGCTTCGATGATGTGGGTGGGCGTTTCCAGGTACTTCTTCTCCCCCTCCACCCAGGCACCGATTACGGGGCTTTCGGTCATCAGCTCAGCGCCGTTGGCCACCGCATTTTCCATGGCCGCCGCGGCCAGCTCAAAGGGCATGACCGCTCCGCCCTCGGGGGCAAAGACCGAACCCACAACGTCCTCGCTGAGGTTGGGCTCCTGGGCCAGCACCTCTTCCCGGCTCAACAGGCGCACCGGCACGCCCCGCTCCAGGCCCCGCTGGTAGTACATGTGCACCATGTCCATTTCCTCTTCAGCCAGGGCTACCACCAGGATCCCGGTCTGTTTGAAGCTCACATCCAGCTCTTCACAGAGCCTGGGGAACATCTGGTTGCCCGGGAAACAGTATTTGGCCTTGAGCGTACCCGGGTCTTCATGGATGCCGGCATGCACGATGCCGCTGTTGGCCTTGGTGGTACCCCAGCCCACTTCCGCCTCCTTTTCCAAAAGGAGCACATCCAGCTGGTAGCGGCTGAGCTCCCGGGCTGTTAAGGTACCGATGATGCCGCCGCCCACGATGGCGACCTGTACCGCTTTTTTGGTTTTTGCCTCGCGCTTCATCTGCTAACCTCCACCTATCTTTTTCTGTTGATCCCGCTTGTCCAAGACCTGCCCTCCCGCCCCAGCCTTGGGCGGGGGCGGGACTGGCATAGAGCTTTTAGAAGGGCCTGTTTAGCTGCAGAACCTGTTCTGCAGTCTGGGCATCGGTGATGATGTTGTCAATGCAGCCGGAGCGGAGGGCCGCGGAAATGGCCTGGGCTTTTTTCAAGCCCCCGGTCACAGCAAAGACATTGTCAATCTCCTTGAGCACTTCCAGATCTGTGGTGAGCACCCTTTGGTTCACATCCACCTCCACCAGCTGGCCGTTTTTGTCGATGAAGTTGCCCAAAATGTCGGCAACAGCTCCCGCTTTGAGCAGGCTGTCCACATCTGACGCGCTCAAGGGGCCCATCCTGGCCAGGGTACAGTCCGCGGAGACCTCACCCACACCCACAATGGCCACGGAAGCCCGGCGGATCAGATCCTGCACCGCCTGGATGTGCCTGAGGCGCAGGATGGCATCCCGATCCTCGGCGCTTTCCACAAACATGGGTGCCATGTAGCTGTAGCACACCGCATCAAGGGCATCGGCCACCTGGAGGGCCACTTCGTAGGAGTTGTTCCCCGCGCTTTTGATCAGCCCGCCCAGCAGAGAAACCACCGTGACGTTATCGTGGCTTTTGCGCAGAAGATGCCGGGCCACCTCCGCCAGCGTGGTACCCCAGCCCACACCCACGATGGTGCCGCTGGCCACGGCGCGGCCCACCAGGCGCGCGGCAATGGTGCCCAAGTTCCTCCTGAGCACCTCATAGTCGGGGGAGGTGGGGATCACCCAGGCACTTTTCAAGCCGAAGACCGACTCCAGCTGGGAGCCTAGACTCTGGCAGTACACCAGGGGATGGTTGATCACAATGTGCACCAAGCCTTCCTGCAGGCACTTCTGCAGGGTGCGGTGGACCATGAGCCTGGTGAGGCCCAGGCGGTCGGCGATCTCCGATTGGGTGAGGTTTTCCATGTAGTAGAGCCAGGCGATATGCACCTTTTCGTAGAGTTCCAGATCTTGTTCCATATCTCTCAACTCCCTCGACTCTGCCCGGCGGAGCCCCATAGGCAGCCCTGCCCGGAAGAGTTGGTGAATAATTTTACATATTCTTAAGCTTTGCAGCCGCAAAACCCTTGTAATTATGTTCGACCATTGAAACTAATTTCAGACGGCCTGCGCTGCAAAATTACAAAAACCAAGCACTCCCTAGGTTGACTTCTGCAGCCTAGAACCCTATAATACTACTGTGCTGTTGGCTTATTTAAGCCTTCCTGCCTTAATTATGGCATGCCCGGACGGTACTGTAAAGACCTAAATTGTCTGCACGGAGGGAAGAAGTTGAACAGATTGCGCAATATTGACACCTATCTTTTGGATCTAGACGGAACTTTTTATCTAGGCAACACCCTCTATCCTTGGTCCCTACCTTTTGTAAACACGATGAAAAACCTAGGCAAACGTTTTGTTTTCGTAACCAACAACTCTTCACAGAACGCAAAACACTACCTCCACAAAATCCGGAACATGGGCGTAGACATCACTGAAGACCAGGTCTTCACCTCCGGGCAGGCCACCATCTATTACCTCAAAAAACACAACTACCCCCGCAAGCTGTACTTGGTGGGCACCCCCGCCTTGGAAGAGGAATTCCAGGAGGCGGGCTTTATCCTCACGGATCGCGATCCACAGACCGTTGTTCTAGGTTTTGATCTCACCTTGACCTACGAAAAGCTGAAGACCGCCTGCAGCCTGATCCGGGAGGGCGTCCCCTTTATTGCCACCCATCCCGATTTCAACTGCCCAACCCCCGAGGGGCCCATCCCCGACTGCGGCGCCATGATCGCCCTGATCACCGCTTCCACGGGCGTTAAGCCTAAGATCATCGGGAAGCCCTACCCGGAGATGATCGAGGCCCTGAGGGCCAAGTACGAGTTGGAAGATCCGGGGAGGATAGCCATGGTGGGCGACAGGCTCTACACAGACATGGCCATGGCCAAGGCGGCGGGCATCGTGGGCATCCTGGTTCTCAGCGGCGAAACCCAGCTGAAAGATTTGGAGCACTCCCAGGTGCAGCCGGATCTGGTACTGGAAAACCTGGGGGAGATCGTGGAAGCGCTCAGCTAAAGGGAATAGACGAGGAAAGGGGCTGTGCCCCGGTGAACGGCAAGGTTCACCGGGCCAGCCCCTTTGTTTGTCTTGGTTAGGCCGCAGCCAAGCGGTAGTACACCCGGGTTGTGGCCCGGTAGACCAAGGTGTAAAGCAGGGCAAAGGCGGCAAAGGTTAAGGCGGTGCAGAGGGCAAAGAGACTGCGGTTGCTCAAATTCAGCACCACAAGGAGCTTCGTAATCATGGGGAAGGCAAAGGCCACATGCACTCCAGCCGCCGCCAGGGGCAGGAAAAAGACGGAGAGCACCTGGCTTTTGATGGAGCTGCGCACCTCAAGGCTGGACATGCCCACCTGCCTTAAGATCAGGTAGCGCCTTCGGTCCTCGAATCCTTCTGTGATCTGCTTGTAGTAGATGATCAAAACCGTCCCCATAACAAACAAGGTTCCCAGGAAAGCGCCGAGGAAGAACAGGCCTCCATAGAGCACGTGGAATTCCCCCCGGGCCTCGTCCCGGGACTCCACCCACGCCGAGGCAGCCTCCTGCCGGGGTAGGGCGTTTTTCAGGTCGTTGTAGAAGGCCACAGCCCTCTCCCGGGAAGTGTTCAGGTCAAAGCCCAGCCCGTAACCTGCCATGGCAGCGCCGCGCCCCTGCAGTGTAGGGTGCTTGCTCAGTTCTTGCATCATACCCAGATCCTGGACAATAACGTAGTAGCTGCCGAAGGTCTCCGTGGTACTAAGGCCATTACCGGGCAGGCTGGCTAGACTTTCCTTCACTACAAAAGTCCGGTCCAGAAACTCCAGGGTGGCATGCTCGTAGGGTCCCCGGTTGTAATAGACCAGGACCTCGTTTTCCTCCAGAGAGACCGGTTCTGCCACCAGGCGGTTGTAATCCTCCAGGGGAATAAGCTCGAGTGCTGCCACACTGCCCGCGAAACCGATCACCAGCTCCTGCACAGCGGAAAACTTGTCCTCTACCCTGAACACGGGGAAGCTCAAGACGCGGTATTCCACCCGATCCACCGCCTCCAGTCCGTACCGGTCCAGGGTGGCAGCAACCTCAGACTGCACCTGCGCCAGCACGTCCGCCTCGAAGCTGTCCAGCCGCAGGAGGATCTGCCGGGGGTAACGGGTCTGGAGCACATCCTCGATCCCCACATAGAGAGAAACGGTGGTGGACAGGGTGACCAGGAACGATTTCACATTTCGTTGGATTAATTTCGCCGTCTAGGGAGCGAACCCTTCTTCCTTTTTTTGTGTTGATCTGAGCATGCCCAGACCGTGGAAGCACAGCTCACCGCCCTCACTGAAGCCCTGCGCCGCCGCAGCTATGGCTGCTGTGGCTCCGGTTCAACCAGAAGTGGCTCCTCCGTCCCCAGCTCCGGAGCCTTCCGCCCCAATTCAGATCGCGGCGGAAACAGAGCTGGCAGGGGAACCGGCTGCGCCCACGAAACCGGAGATAACCGAGTACCGGCTCATTCCCGTTATGATCTCGCAAGAACAAGAAGTTGACCAGAAACGGCTAGCTCTAGTCTTGAAGATTAAGGCCCGCGATACCAGCTCGGACATCGCCAACCACTTCCAGTCTCCCCCCAGTCAGAAGTTTATCAACCAAATCGTAGAGCTCAACCAGGTGGATCCCTACCGACTCAGGATCGGGCAGTACCTGCTCGTCCCCCTGAACGAAGAGGTCTTTAGACTCGTGGAAGTGGAGTGATGATTGTGGCCAGCACCGAGCCAACCAAGCAAAGGCAGTCCAGTGGTGAAGCGCTGTTAGTTTTCTTAGCCATTTTTGCCCTGGCGGCACCCCTGCTCATCGTCTCCGTACGCCTGCTCCAGCAGCCCATTAGTGGGATGCACTCTGCGTGCTCTTGGTCTTGTCTATTATAGGCCTTGTGGGCAGTGTCCTGGGCCTTTTGGCCAGTGCCCGCAGCAGCCAACAGCCCGCGGCCGCAGAAACCATCCCCAACCCGGCCCCTGCTCCCGAAGGGAGCGAGCAGCCGGAAAACGTGGCCCGGGTACGGCTGGGTAAGTACGTGCAGGCCCTGGAAGAGCAGGTACAGTCCCTGCGGCAGGAACGGGACAGACTTGCGGAGGAAACTGGGCCGCTGCGCAGCGCAGTTGCTGCCTGGCAGCAGAGCGGTGTGGAGATGCTGCATGAGTTGGATCGGCTGCGCAAAAGCGCTTTTCCCACAGTGCAGGACTACGCCCAGGCTCTCTCAGATTCAACCAAGCATTTTGCCCAGCTGATGGCCCCATTAGGAGTCGGCCTCATTGCTCCGGCACCCGGTGACCGCTTCCATGAGCAGCTGCACCAGGCGGAAAATGCAGAGCCGAAAATGGTTGTGGCGGAGGCGCAGTAACCTCCGCTTTTTCTTTGCCTTAAGCTCCCCGCCAAGCCCGTCACCGCAAAGCGGCGGGCTTGCTTTTTCTTACACCAGCTACCTATGTGTAATCTGTGCTATATTTGTGTTAAGCCTAAGCGAAAACCAAAGGACCAACAGCATTTGAGCAGGAGTGCAGGGACATTCAGCAATGATTTGCTAACAAAGCCGCCCCATGTTGCAAAGAGATTCGTTTTATGTTAATGTATACCAAAAGTTGTATGACATCTTTTGTAGGACAACTTTTCCCTCACCTTGTCAAGATCAGGAGGTCACAATCCTTGTTCACGGAGGAGGAGAAGAATTTGAAGGCCGAACCCCTTAGCAAGTTCATTCAAGATAAAATCAAAGCCTATATTCGCGACAACGCCCTGCGCCCCGGGGATAAGCTGCCCACGGAGGCTGAGCTCGCAGCTGAGCTCGGCGCCAGCCGCACTGCAGTGCGGGAGGCCCTGCGGGGCCTGGAAACCCTGGGCATCATTGACGTGCAAAAGGGCAGCGGCCGCTACCTGCGCAAAGTGGCCTTCAGTGAGGTAATTGCGGACCTGGCCTACAACCTCGAAGTGAGCAGCGCCAATTTGGCCGATCTGCTGGAAATCCGTATGGTTTTGGAAACCCAGTTTGTGGGCGAAGCTGTGGCAGCCCTAACAGAAGCGGAACATGGCCAGCTGGCTGCCATCTTGGAGAAGATGAAGGGCAAAATGGAGGCAGGACGGTCCTTCGCGGAAGAGGATATGGCTTTCCACCTCACCCTGTTCAGCAAAGTAGATAATCAGCTCTTTAAGGACCTTTTAGATACCTTCTGGAAACTGTTCATTACCGCCCTGCCCGAAGAACTGCAGCTCCCCACCTTTCGGGATACCATCTTACAGCACCACGTGGATCTTCTCCAAGCTGTGCAGGCAAAAGACATAAGGCGCGCCAGGGAACTGCTGCAGTACCATTTCACCGACGTTTTTGAGCGCCTGCACTAAAATCTCCTGCCTTGGTGCAGTGCCAGAAGCTCAGCAAAGAGAGGTGATGCTAGGCGTTAAGGTGGTACAAAAATGGGTAGGTATGACGGGCAAACCAAAAAACAGGAGGGAGTAAAGTGCGTAAAAGCAGCGTAGCTCTGACAGTTGTCGCTTTAGTTTTGTTCCTGCTCGCTTCCACCGCCGCCGCCAAGACCAGAGTCACTTACTGGCTGTGGCTGGACGATCCCACGGACACAACCGTTCAGGAATTGGTAGAGGAGTTCAACCGCCTGCATCCCGACATTGAAGTGGTTACGGAGACCATCCCCCTAGCCAACTACTACGACCAGCTGCTCATGGCTATCAGCGGCGGTGGAGGACCCGATGCAGCCAGGTTTAAAGACTGGTGGCTGGGTGCCTTTTACGATGCAGATCTCCTGGAAGATCTCAGCCCCTATATCGCCAACTGGCCGGGAGCAGATGATGTTGTTCCCAACCTCTGGAACACCGGTATGATCCCCGGGGTGGACGGCATCTTCATGCTGCCCCATCAATACATCACCTTCTACCTCTACTACCGGGCCGACTGGTTTGCAGAGGCCGGCTTGAATCCGCCCAGGACCTTTGATGAGTTCCTGGAAGCTGCCCTTAAGCTGACTGATCCCGCCAACAACCGCTACGGCTTCGGTCTGCGCGGCGGTGCAGGCGGTCAAGACCAATGGCTGGCCTTCATGGTCGCGGGCGGCGCGCGTATCGTTGATGAAGCAGGCAACATCGTGATCAACTCGCCCAAGGCTGTGGAAGTGAACCAGTGGTACATCGACCTGTACAGAAAGCATCAAGTGGCCCCGCCCAGCGCGCCCACCGATGCCTATGCCCAGGTAGTCGGTGCCTTCCAGGCGGGCAACACAGCCATGATGGCGCACCACGTGGGTTCTTCCGTGATGATGACCGATGTGTTCGGGGACAACGTGGGAGTACTGCCCATTCCCGCCGCTGATCCGGAGAATCCCGCCACCATGGGCACCATGAGCGGTAATGTGGTGTTCTCCACCTCCGACGTGAAGGATGCGGCCTTCAAGTTCATCAGCTGGCTCAGCGAACACGAGGCCATGGATAAGTGGAGCAAATCCCGTCAAGGTCAGCTGCCGGTACTCCAGTCCGTAGCTGAGCAGGATTACTACACCCAAAACGAGTTCTTCCGGGTCTCCCTGGAAGGCGGTAACTACGCCATCGTCTGGCCGCCGCTGCCGGGAACAGGCTACGTAGCTTCCTACGTATGGCAGAACACCATGCAGAGGGCTCTGCTGGGTGAGATCACCAGCCAGCAGATGCTGGACGAAATCGCCAAGGCCTTGAGGGAAGGTAATTAAGATGCTGCGGCACCTCAACGAGAAGGAACGGTTCACGCCGTTCCTTCTCCTCGGACCAGCCCTGCTCTTGATGCTGCTCATTGTGGCCTACCCCCTCTTCCAGGCCCTGCGCCTGTCCCTGTTCGACGCTTCGCTGCTCAGGCCGGATCGCGCCCGTTTTGTGGGCCTCACCAACTACCTCAACGTGCTGCGTGATCCCCTCTTTCTGCGCTCCCTGCTCAATTCGACTATCTGGGTGGTGGGCTGTGTAACTCTGCAGTTCACCATTGGCATGCTGGGTGCGCTCCTTTTGAACAGGGAATTCCCCGGCAGGGGTCTGGTGCGGGGGTTGAGCCTGATTCCCTGGGCCACTTCGGGAGTACTGGTTTCTTTGATGTGGACTTGGATGCTGGATGGCAATTACGGGGTGATCAACGACATTTTGGTGCGCCTGGGACTGATCAGCCAGTACAGGCCCTGGTTGGCCCTGCCCATCTCCCTGGGAGGGGTGATTGCCGCCAATGTCTGGCAGGGGGCCCCCTTCTTCGCAGTCATGCTGCTGGCTGCCATGCAGAGCGTTCCCCAGGAGCTGTACGAAGCGGCCCGCATTGACGGTGCCGGCCGGTTCCAGCAGTTTCGCAGCGTCACCATTCCTTTGATTATGCCCACCATCGTGATCACCACCATGCTCCGCATCGTCTGGACCGCGAACTACATGGATCTGGTCTTTGTCATGACCGGCGGCGGCCCGGGCAACGCGAGCATTATCCTGCCTGTTTTGTCGTATATCACCGCCTACAAAAAGCTGAAAGTGGGCGAAGCAACGGCCATGGCTGTACTGCAGGCCATACTGCTGATCATCACTTTGTTTGTGTATTTGCGCCTGGTGAACAGGAAGGGCGAAGGAGGTCTGTCGCTCTATGAGGTATAAAAGAGTAAAGGAGTTTCTGTTTCTCTGGATCCCCATTGCACTGTGGCTGACCTTCGTGCTCTTTCCCTATGTGTGGATGTTCCTCACCTCTCTAAAGGAGCCCAGCGAGCTGTATACTTCACCCATCCAGTATCTGCCCAAAAAGCCCACCTTCGCAGGTTACAAACTGCTCATGGAAACGACCAAGTTTCCCCAGTTTATCCTGAACAGCCTGCTGGTGGTGGGCGGAACACTGCTGGTTACCGGAACCGTTTCCACCGCCGCGGCCTACTGTTTCTCGCGGTTTGATTTCCGGGGTAAGGGTAAGCTGTTCGGCATGTTCCTGGTCACGCAGATGTTCCCCTCTGTGCTTTTGGTCTTTTCCCTTTTCCTGATCATGCGGACCTTGGGACTGCTCAACACCAGGCTGGCTTTAATCGTGGCCCACAGTACCTTTGCCCTGCCCTTCACCACCTGGCTCTTGACGGGGTTTTTCAACTCCATACCCAAGAGCCTAGATGAGGCGGCCACCATTGACGGGGCAACCCGCTGGCAGACCTTTTGGTATGTACTGGCGCCCTTGTCTGCCCCTGGGGTGGTGGCAGCTTTGACCTATGTGTTCATCTACTCTTGGAACGAGTTCATCTATGCGCTAACTTTTACCTCCAGTATAGACATGCGCACCGTGCCCGTGGGGCTGAACACCTTCATGGGCGAGTACATCATCCGCTGGGATCTGCTCACTGCGGGGGGAGTAATCACCGCCATCCCCATTGTGATCTTCTTCATGCTGGTCCAGCGGCGCTTGGTGCAGGGCTTGACGGCCGGAGCAGTAAAAGGATAACAATGAGGAGGATGCAAGCAGCATGACAACCAGGTCGGTCACAGAATTACAGGATTTAGCGTGGGAGCTGCGGGAGACGGTGCTGCAGATGCTCCACAGCGCCCGCAGCGGCCATCCCGGCGGCAGTCTGTCCTCTGCGGAGATCATGAGTGTTCTGTACTTCCACGTACTGAACATTAAGCCAGAGGACCCGAAGTGGCCGGAGCGGGACCGCTTTGTGATGAGCAAAGGCCACGGCTGCCCCACTTTGTATGCGGCCTTGGCCAAGCGGGGCTTTTTCCCTGCAGAAGAGCTGTTCAAACTGCGGCAAAACGGCAGCATCCTGCCGGGCCATCCCGACATGAACAAAACGCCGGGCATTGACATGAGCACCGGTTCTTTGGGCCAGGGCATCAGTGCTGCGGTGGGCATGGCCCTGGGGCTGAAGTACCAGGGGCTGTCCAGCCGGGTCTATGCCCTCTTAGGCTGCGGTGAACTGCAGGAAGGGCAAGTGTGGGAGGCCGCCATGGCTGCAGCCCACTACAAGCTGGATAACCTCATCGCCATTATCGACTACAACCGGCTGCAGATCGACGGTACCAATGCGGAAGTGATGGAAGTGGAGCCCCTGGCCGACAAATGGCGGGCCTTCGGCTGGCATGTGCAGGAGATTGACGGCCATAATGTGCAGGCCATTTTGGACAGCATCGAGCAGGCCCAAAAGGTCCAAGGACAGCCCGCGGTGATTATCGCCAGGACCGTGAAGGGCAAAGGGGTTTCCTTCATGGAAAACCAGGCGGGCTGGCACGGCAAAGCCCCGAGCGATGAGGAACTGAAACAGGCACTCGCCGAACTGCGGCAAAGGAGGATGCAGCAATGACAAGGCTCGCCAATCGCATTGCTTACGGAGAGGCCCTGGTAGAACTGGGCCGCAGGGATCCTAAGGTAGTGGTACTGGATGCGGATCTGGCCAAAGCAACCCAGACCGACAGGTTTCGTCAAGCCTTTCCCGAGCGCTTTTTCAACGCGGGCATCGCGGAACAGAACCTCATGGGCCTGGCCGCGGGCATGGCTGCCACAGGCCTCATTCCCTTTGTGAGCACTTTTGCTGTTTTCGCCACCATGCGGGGTGTGGAGCAGTTCCGCAACTCCATCGCCTATCCCAATTTGAATGTAAAAGTGGTGGCCACCCATGCGGGCATTGAAAACGGCCCCGATGGAGCTAGCCACCAATCCGTGGAAGATCTGGCCATCATGCGGGCTATCCCCAACACAACGGTTATTGTGCCTTCCGATCCCATTACCACCAAAAAGGCCGTGGAGGCCGTAGCCCAAACCTACGGCCCCGCGTATATCCGCCTGGGCCGGGCGGAGATGCCCTTCCTCTATGCTGAAGACTTCCAGTTTGAAATCGGCAAGGGAGCACAGCTGCGGGACGGCTATGATCTGACCATCATCGCCGTGGGCAACATGGTGGAAAAGGCCCTCTTGGCAGCCGATGAGCTGGCCAAGGAGCGGATCCGCGCCCGGGTGATTGACCTGCTCACCGTGAAACCCTTGGATGAAGAGCTGATCCTTAAAGCGGCCCAGGAGACCAGGGGCATTATCACCGTGGAAAACCACAGCATTCTGGGGGGCCTGGGGGGAGCCATCTGTGAGCTACTCAGCGAACGCTACCCTGCCAGGGTGCTCCGGGTAGGTCTGCAGGATCGCTTCGGCGGCTGCGGCAATCCTGAGCTTCTCCACGAAGAGCTGGGCCTTTCTGTGGACAGCATCATCGCTGCAGCACACAGGCTGCTCAAGTAAAAGGAGACTGCTCACGAAAAAAGGCGCGGGGGGAAACCCGCGCTCTTTCTATTTTCTATTCAAAGCTGAGGGCTGTAACCGGATCCAGCTTGGCTGCCCGAAGCGCCGGTGAGCTCATAGGCGTTCTGCGCCTTGAGCAGGGCCAGCTCCTGCAGGGTGCTGTCCATCTCCGCAAGGAGCTCACCCTCTGCCACGGTCTGGCCCACTTCCACCAAAATGCGCTCGATCCTTGCCCCTGCGGTAAAGCCCAAGTCGGCCTGGCGGGCACCGCGGATGGCGCCGGAGGCACTGATGGTTTTGCGTAGAGTACCCCGGCTCACCGGCATGGTGGGCTGGCGCACCTATTCCCTCCAGGCCTCCAGGGCCGCCACAGAAAAACGCACCGCGCTACCTGGCGTTCAGGCCAAGAGCAAGGGTGCGCACTCTTTGATCCGCTGCAGCGTATCGGCGATCATCTGCATCATGGTGGAAAGAACCTCCCCCGGCGGACCGCTGATCTGTGAGGCTGCCGATTCGACGCCCCGGCACTCGTTTTGCTCTTTCAGTCTAGAAAACGCGGAAAGAGGCACTGGAATCGTCCAATGCCGCTTCATGAGGTCTAGGTGGAGCAAACGTCCAGAAACACTTAGGAGGCATCTCCCCGAAAGCGAGTCCCCCGTTTTGAGCAGCCCGCCGCTGCGTTCCCGAGCGGAGAGTTGGCCCAGCCCCGCCACGCTTCGCAAAAATTTCAGGCAAGGACTTACAGGCAGGCCTTGGCTGAAAACAGCCGGAGCCCTTGGCGGGAGTTAACCCCACAAAGTTGACTCACTCATATCAACCTCCTGGGGTTAACCTTCGTCAGTTTTGTCCAGGCTTTCGACGGCCTGAAGAAGAAGGCGTTCCAAAGCAACCCTGCCTCGGGAATAGTGGTGCCACCCCGCGGCTGTCAGCCTTTTCGACACTGCTGCCTTGGAGATTCCCAAAGCCGCGGCAACCTCAACCTGTTTGCCCAAGCGGGACTGCAGGCGGATGGTTTCCATCTGCTCTGGCGTCCAGCGCGCCTGCAGGTGGCAGAGCAGGTTACCCAATGCCTCAAGCTGCAGGTCGTACTCTCGACCAAATCCACAAAACGCGATATGCAGTCTTTTCCGTTTCGCTCTGGTTAGGGCCACCTCTGCATTTTGCCACGCCTCACCATCCATGCCGATGGAGATCGGCTGAAGCTCCGTACTCAAGGTACCAAATCCCACTCCGAAGCGGAACTCTACCTCTGCCAGGGCAAGGGACACATACTCGCATACTCTGAACACCCATGGGGCTTGAGAAGGCGGCAGCAACACCTGAGCTTCATCCCCATGGGTGACGACAAACTCCGCAACCAAGTGTTCGCCGAATCTGTCGTTAATCTCTCCGGCGATGTCCAAGAAGCGCCTCTGCACCTCACCCCGTTGCTGCAGCAGCCTGGAACTCACCATGTCAACCTTCACTGCTACATAGCGCACGTCAAATCCCCCCCAGTGCCACCAAGCCGCTCCCCAAGGCAACCACAACACTGAGCAGCGTGCCAAAAAGGTAGTATTCAGCAAAAGCTCTATCCCTCAGCTGAGGATACCTAACTATGGATTTTGCGGTGATCACCAAACCTATGCTGGGGATGTTACCCGTGGCCATGAGCAGGACAATAAGCCACCGCTCTATAGTCCCTATCCTCCGCCCTATTCGTAAGCACCTGTCATCTACTTGAGCCGCTTCAGATGCAGCTGCCACTTCAGGGAACTCCTCATGGTTTGCACCCTTGCTCTCTTTGACCATCGCGGGCTCTACTCGCGCCAAGGCCAAGCGGATAATGTGGTTGGCAGGATGGGCTAAAAAGACGAAGAGGAAGATCAATCGGTAGTCTAGCGCAAATCTCGGCGCGCAGTCCATCAGTCTCGAAAGAAGAACAACAACTAAGAGCACCAAGAAGTTGAGTTGGTACAAGAAAACGCCTGTGCGCCTCCTAACTCGCTCAACCAAGAACTGCAGAGGCAGCTCCAGACTTCCAGCCAGCGCCAAGAGCAGCGCAAAGGAGAGCCAGGCCCCAAGCGTTACACCATGCCAGAGCCTCCAATTGTGCTGAGTGTCCACTTCGACAAGAGCCAGCCGGTGCCTCCCAACAACAGCCAATGAACCAGTGGGTAGAAGGCGTAGCCCCAAGCGGGCTTCTGCCGCCATAGCCTCAGTGTCTGCCAACAGTGTTTGAGGAAGTACTCATAGCCCGTGGTGAGAGTTAACACGAACAAGTAGTTGGGCGAGAGATTCACCGAGGTTCACCTCCAGGAACTGACTCCATTCTAGCATGAAAAAGTTAACTTCTTAAGGTTAACTTTGGTAAGTTAACCCCCAGAGGTTAACTCCAATGGGGAACGCGGCCGGCCACCATTGCTCCAGTCGTCCTCTACTTCGGCCATATCCAGCTGCGGTCCACAGCCACAGCGCTGTCCCTGGATATCCTGCCTACTAGCGGACTGAGACGTCACGTCCAGTGGCACAGAGCCGATTCGTCACCGTGCCCGCGTATGGAACCCTTTGGCAAGCAAGACCTGGAAAACCAATGCGCAAGCGTGTCCAGCCCACCCACTTCGGTGGTCCAATTATCATTAAGCCAGATAGGCCACGGCTCCGCAGCGGAACGCCCGTCCGGCCATTGACACAGAAGCCAACTGTCTCTTCACGTGGTAACACCGCCGGCATATGGTCGAGCGCTGGTAACAAGAACTATACCTTACAGGCCCGCTTCTGCCAGCAAAAAAACGGCACTGAAGATGCTCAATGCCGCTCGTGTCATGCCTCTGCCGCCGCTTTAC
>ERZ773359.2876-NODE-2876-length-20800-cov-12.872596_pt1 | contig 20800 bp, 22 predicted proteins | sample MGYA00374955_ERZ773359 | MGnify/ENA primary metagenome ERZ773359 (study PRJEB29098, sample SAMN04486028) | biogas fermenter metagenome | study: EMG produced TPA metagenomics assembly of the Biogas fermentation microbial communities from Germany - Plant 4 DNA1...
GGAAATTCAAAAACAACTTATTTCGGTCCATACAGAATAGACAAAACAGCACCAACTACACCAACGATAACGGTAAGTCCAACCACGTGGACAAACGGAACAGTAACCGTAACTATTAAAGCGGGAACAGACAGCGGCGGCAGCGGTGTTTCAAAAACGGAATACAGAATAAATGGCGGTTCATGGAAAACATATTCGTCAGCTTTTTCTATTACAGATCAGGGAACTCATAAAATTGAAGCAAGAACAGTTGATAAGGCAGGTAATACATCACCTATAGCAAGCGCAACAGCATACATCGATAAAACCGCACCGACTATAACTGCCAATCCGTCCAGCAGAAGCTGGGACGACAAACCGGTTACTGTAACGCTGAATTATTCGGACTCCGGCGGTTCCGGATTGAAAGAAAAACTGTATGCGTGGAGTCAATCCACACAAACACCAGCAAGCAACGAATGGAAAACTTATAGCACAGCCGTTACCCAGGAATCACCCGGTACATGGTATCTGCACGCAAAAGCTACCGACAATGCCGGAAACCAGAGGGTATCGTACTTTGGACCTTACGTTATAGATGGCCTGCGGTATATAGAAGTTATCCCATCTTCAGTAACCATAGTAAAAACAGAAACTCTACCGCTAACAGTAAAAGCAATATATCATCATAAAACAGAAGAGGTAACAACACAGTCCCAGTATACATCAAACAACACATCCATCGTAACAGTAAATGAACAGGGGATTATAACCGGTAAAGCTGTGGGACAAGCAATAATAACCGCAACCTACAACGGCAAACAGGCACAATGTACCGTATCTGTAGAAGAACCGGAAAAAATAGTATCAGCGAACCTGACAATAACCAAAGACCCAACCTACGTATTCACAAAATGGAACAAGATGGAGAACGGCCAACCATCCAGAATGAATATAAACATTAGCTGGAACAATCTGAACGTGCTGGTATTAAGAGCTGACAAAACAGTGCTTCGCAGCGAACCTATAATAGTAAACAGGGCAGAATCGCAGCACAGGATAAATCGGTATACAACCCCTGAAACATTTTCATGGGGAACGTTGATAAACAGTAATTTAACCGGCGTTACATCCGGTAGCGGTTCATATTACGCGGAGTACGAATACGATAAAGCAGGCAAACCCAATTCACCGTTTACGTTTATAGGGTATTACATGCACGAAGGAGAAGAAAAAAGCTTTACTGTAACGGTAAACATACCGGTAAACGCTTTATCAACCTCGCTGATAGTACCCTTAAACGCTGAAAACTTGTCATCAGGCTTTGAACCGGCTTACACAAACTCTGCTGACAGCAATACATGGGAGTACAGCGGTGTATGGCCAGCCAGCGGAGTATTAACTCTTACCGGTTCAAGGGGTGAATGTAAGTGGCCGGTTCCAGACAGCTCTATTATATCATCCTTTTTCGGAAGACGGATACATCCGGTGGACGGGGTAGTCAGAGAACATTACGGCATAGACATTCCTGCACCGGAAGGTACAAACATAGTCTCGCCGGATGACGGTAAGGTTGTATATACCGGATACGACAGTGATTTTGGCAACATGCTGGTGGTACGTTCCGGACAATACGATTTTGTCTTTGGTCACTGCAGCGATATAGTTGTAACAACAGGACAGGACGTATCAAAGGGCCAGGTTATTGCAAAGGTAGGAAGCACTGGCACGTCAACCGGTCCACATCTCGATTTCCGTGTCGCTGTAGGGCCATATACACAGAAGAACTACATTGATCCGCTATCGGTAGTAAAACCAGAATAACCAAGTAAAACAAACAGTCAGGAAGGGAGGAAAAAGGAGCTGCCTTTTAAGGCGGCTCCTTAATTTTATGGAAAAAATAAATCTGCTTATAATAGGCTCTATATCGATATTTTTTATTGGTTCTTATGCTTATTGGAAATTAGTCAGATCAAAATAAACAAAAAGGAGGTGCAGCGCCGTTTCTAATATAAAAATATAAAAAGAAACGGCAAAACGACAATATGAGCAGAGTAATAAAAATAGCAATTGCAGCATCTGTGCTTATATTTGTAGCAGCTTTTTTATTTTTCTATAACAAAGAAGGTACAACAAACGTGGTAGTTGTCCAGGCTCAAATAAGTGAGATAACTGAAGTTTCCCCTGAAATGATAACTGTAAAACCAATGCCGGTAAGTGCGGTTCCCGGTAATGCAGTCAGGTCTCCGGATGAAGTAACAGGAAAAATGCTTCTGGTGGGACGTATGCCCGGAGACTTAATTCCACGCTCTATTGTAGTTTCTCCGGAAGATGTGAATTTGGAAGAGGATGAGATTCTGTTAAGTCTTCCAATATCTGATATAGACAGGAGCGTAGCACAACTGTACAACAAAATCGTGCTGGCTTTGCTTCCGCCCAACCGGCTAAATGCAGAACCTGTTTTGTTGGACAACGTTGAAATTTATCAGATAAAAAGTACAATATCCCCGAGTTCCGGACAGCAGCAGGAATATGCAGTGATAAAAACAACGGTTGAAAAGGCGCGTCTTATAATACCATGTATTGCAAATAACTCATACAAAATTTTAAACAATCAGGGGCAGCCAATAGAAGAACAGAAAAGTATAAGTCCTATAACCGATACTATGTACGGAACAAAAGACGATAAATCGATGCCATAAAGACATGACACAATACAGAAAAGAGGTGAATTTTTTTGATATTAGCAGTTTATTCACCAAAAGGCGGGATAGGAAATACACTCCTTACTCTTGCATTAGCAAGGGAAGCGTCAAAAAAACTTAAGGTATGTGCGGTAGAATTTGACTTTACGCCCGGGGACTTTCCATCCTTGCTTGACGTTGACCGAAGAAAAAATGTTTATTCAGCAATGAACGGAGAAATTGAAAACACTGTACAAAAACCAGATAAAGAAAAGTTTGATGTTATACCGGGCGGCTACCCTGACAACCCTGAACGGTTCGACGAAACATCTGTAAAATCTCTGTTTACAAGGTTAACAGATGTATACGACTTTATAATTATTGACGTTCAGCCGGTTTTTTGTACAGCAATTATGGATGCAATGGCAGTAGCTGACAAGATACTTCTGGTATCCGTTGACGATTTTTCAATTGTCAGCAGGACAATAGGAACGCTGGACTGGGCTAAAGCAAACAATTTTATAGACCTGGACAAGTTTATACAGGTTGTAAACATGCAAACAAAACGAAATGTAGAGTGCGTAAACCTAACCGGACCAAAAGTGCCGGTAATACACACCATACCATATATAAAAAGCCTTACCTCCTATCGTGATATAAGGCTTAAAAAACACTGTCAACATATCCTGCATTATCTTATGCCGGATATATTTAAAGAACCTCGCAAGAAAGGAATATTAGACCTGTTTAGGAAGGGGGTAAGAAACGAAGATGGCGAGGACGCTGACGGAGCGATCGAGACAGATAAACAAGACGAAGATAGCGGATTACGACCTGATAGCGCAGGTAATAAGGCGTGAACTTTCAACGGTATCCGGGATTGAAAACACAAAACAGGCAGTAAGGGAAGCAGTAAGGGAAAGGGTGCAACGTTATTTAGAGGAAAACCTGCCGCATTTACAGCCTGATTTAGACATTATTGCAGATGAAGTTTTTAACATACTGTACGGATTGGGTCCGCTGGAAAAGTACCTGCAAACAGAAGGAGTAACAGACATAATAGTGTTTGGAACCAGAATTATGTATGTCAAAAACGGAGTAAAGTATGATGCACCGGAAACGTTTAAAGATTTACAGCAGGTAGAAACAGTATACTCGCGCATCGTAGCAGCTGCCAACGAAAATATTTCTGAAGCGGAACCATCAGCAGACGCAGAGCTTTATGACGGCTCCAGGGTGCTTGTAGTAATCCCTCCGGAAGCCGCGGAGCCTTATATAGTAATCCGACGCCACCAAATGATAAACCAGCCGCTGGAAAAACTGGCGGATGGACTTCCCGACCTGCTGGAGCCTGTAACAGAGAAAAAAAGAAAAGCGCAGATTTACAGGGGGAAAAAGTCCAGCAAAAACTTTGAAGGAACGGTGGGCGACTACCTGATAGACTCTATAAAAAAGCGAAAAAACATCATGGTAATAGGCGAAACAGGGGCCGGGAAAACCACTTTGGTAAACTCTTTGACACATTACATTCATCCCAACCATATTGTGGCGGTGCTTGAGGACACCAGGGAGATACAGGCCCCACTGAAATATGTTTACTATTTCAAAACCAGGGAAGCAACTGAAGGAGCAAGAGCCATAACATACGAAGACCTGCTGAATGACTGTTTACGCGCCAATCCGGACAGGATAATCCTAACCGAGATACGTACTCCGGAATCGGCGTTTACACTTGTAAACGTGTTAAACAGCGGACACAGAGGTTCAATGACTACCATACACGCCAGTTCATCGCTGCTGGGGCTGGACAAGCTGGAAACTTTAATAAACGAGTATAAGGACCTTGACAAGGTTTTAATCAGGCGGATGATTTCCAGGGCAATTGACGTTTTAGTGTACCTGTATCTGGAAAGTGATGAGCTGGGCAACGCGAAAAGCCGTGGAATAGGTGAAGTAGCGGAATTGTTAGATGTAGACGAAAACGGCAACTACGTTCTTGAGTACGTGTATGGGGGAGGGGCATAAAAGTTATGGAACTTATACTTTTAATGGCAATTATAACTTCAGTAGGCGGTTTTGTTACTGTTATTCTTATACACGCGTACAAAGAATATCGAAAAGAAAAGCTAATAAAAAGGCTTGAGCGACAGCTGGTAGTACAACGCGAAAGACAATTCAGCATAGCGGAACTGCTTGGATACAACAAGCTGATTGAACGAATTGGCTATCGTTTAACACGGGCCGGGCTGGCAAAACTAAATGCGGAAGATACTTTCTTATCGTTTATTGTTATTCTAACCCTTGTTTTTGCAGCAACAACAATAATGGGGCTTGGCTGGTACAGCGTGGTAATTGTAGCTGTTCTGGCCGTTTTTGTTCCGTGGCTTATTAACATGATAGGAACAAGACGCCACGCAAAACTTAACAAACAGTTTGCCGAAGCGGCACAGGATATAGCCGACTATCTTAAAATCTCACCAAACCTTGAAAACGCTATAAGAAAAGTAGCAGAAGAAGCGGACCAACCGTTACGAGGGGGGTTAAATAAAATACTGTACAAGCTGGACATAGGGATAGGGCTGATACCTGCACTAACAGATTTTTCAAAAGAATCCGAAAGTATGATGATAGATTTCTGGGTAGACAGCATAATTTTTGCTCATCAAATGCGTGCATCCGTGGCTGATGTATGTGAAGAAATTTCAAAAAAAATAAATGTCCGATTAAAACAAAACCAGCAGGTATCTACAAAGTTAACCGAGATAAAGACTATGATGTTTGGTATAGCTGGCGTTATGGCTGGGCTGCTATTTTTTATTTTTTCTTCTTCCCCGGAGTTTACAGCAGCACTAAAAACCCCCATTGGTAAAAGTGTTCTTATATACACCATAGTCAGCTATGTAGGAGCAACCTTATTTGTCCTCCAGCGCATTAATAAGGAGGTGTCTGAACTGTAATGCTAAAAAAACTCTCCTTAAAAAAAATTAAGAAACCCAGAAAAGCCGGGCCAAGGCGGGTAAACTTTGTCAAAAAAGGTACAGCTGAAAAGATCGCAGGTGAAAAACTGTACAGGCGCATAAACAGGGACCTTGAGAATGTAGGCGGCGCCAGACTTTTTATATTCGAGGTAAAAACCGCTGAAGAGTTTTTTTCAGCGTTAGCAGTGCTTATAGGATTTTTGCTGTTACTTATTGTTGTCGGTATATCCCGTGGAATTGATGCAAAAATGCTAATAATAGGCGCAACCGGCTTTGGAATTACGATATATGTAAACTATCAAAAACCAATAGACAATTTTAAAGACAGGTTGATGAAAGACAACGAACTACCAGCGATAGTAAACGTACTTGTACAAGGGTTAACGGTTGAAATGCCTATTATAAACATAATGAAATATATAGCTGATAACAAGAAAGGAACATTGCGGGACATTATACAAGACGCGGTTGATCGCATAAATACCGGCGTACCTTTGGACGTGTCGCTACAGGAAGCAGCTGACAAAAGCATGAACAAATACTTTCAACGCGTGGTAAGAATACTGATGAAATCAAAAGAATCACCAAAAGGATTGGCAGCGCAGCTGCAAGATGTGTTGACGGATATAGAAGAAGAACGTTTGAACACAAAACTAAAGCGTGCCACCATACTGGACAACGGATTGTTTTTTGTAGTGTTTATAGGGTATTTTATACCGCTGCTTGCTATGATACTTGCACCATTTATATCAAATATGGGCGTATTTGGTTCAATTGGCTAAAGCTAAAACAAAACCGGTTTAAACCGGTATTTTTTATAAAGAAATTTAGTCCATAAGGAGGTATTTACATGATGATTACTCGAATTCAATCTGACATTGATTATAAAAACAAGGGGGTGAAAAACACTATGACCAGGATTTACATTGATTATAAAAACAAGGAGGTGAAAAACACTATGACCAGGATTTACATTGCTGCCCGAAACAAGGTAAACGACTTTTTGACTGATAAAAGGGGCGTTTCCCACCTTTTAGAGGTTGTTGGCATACTGGCCTTGGCTGCATTGATACTGGTAATTGTATTCCCTGGGGCCCGCGAAAAAATAGGGAACATATGGAATACGTTAGTGGGACATGTAGACAGCGTTACTAATCAACAACTGCCAATTGGACAATAAACATGCCATAAAAGCAAAAAAAAGAGAGGCCTTACAGCCTCTCTTTTTTTGCTTTTTGGGTAGAAAATTCAATTGCGGATTATATTAGCAGGTTCAGATTCCGCTTACTGCAAAGGAGGGATTTGCTATGCACAGATTACTAAAAGACCGGCGCGGTGTGTCGGAGGTGATGGTATCAGCATGTATGATCTTTATAATGTTTATGTTAGCAGCTATGCTGATGCAGATAATTGGATATGCAATATCAAAACTAGCAGTAAATGCCGCAGCCTTTACAGCCGCCCGGGCAGCCGTAAAGACTGAAACCCCGTATGAAACAGCCGAAGCCGTTGCAGAAGAGTACGGCAGAATGTTCTTAAGAGATTGGGAAGAAAACATGGAGGTTGTGCTTCACGCGCCGGACGGCATCAATCCCGGCAGTCTGATAACGGTTGAGATAACATATGAGGTTCCAAAATTCTTTAATATTTTTTCACCACCACCCGCAAGAGGCATAAGCTCACAGGTTATGGAGGAATTGCCGTGATACAGCAGTTTATAAAGGACAAAAATGGATTAGGAATGTTTATTTATTACTTTCTTCTTATGGCGGTAACGCTTATGTTTATCTTTTTATGCTTCAACTATTTCATGCTAATAGACGAAAAAAGCATGGTGGACCTTATTGCTGACGAAGCCGTAACTGCAGCTGCGCGGGAGCTTTACACGATAGCGTACGAAGAAATTACAACACAGGGAACGATTACAGACAGGCCGGAATACAGGGCGGCAATAAAAACAGAGGTGGAAAATTATTTTTCAAACTATAATAAAAATGCAACTGTTACACTAATAACAATATCAAACGGATACTTGACAATAGAGGGGTATGTGACGAATAATAACTATAAGAGTCCAGATTATATAGACCCGTCAGAAACCTCGGTTGAATTAAAGTTCAAAAGCTTTGCTGTAATAAGGAACGTATACTAAAAAAGGGGGAGATTACAATAGAACTTTTGATTTCTAACAATCCGTCAAACATAAAAAAAGTACAGAAAAAAGATTTGGTTGTAACAACTTCCGTAGAATCAGCAGAACTTCTCATCAGGAAACATAAATATAACACGCTTATATACGATACCGAAGACATATCACCGATTCTGGCCGAAGCAGGCAGAAAAAACATCAAGGTTATGTCGTTCCCCGAGTATATTTCAACCGGAGATACCGTATCAAAAATAACAAATACGCTTAAGAAAACATTAATATCAAGGTCCAAAAGCAAAAAAGTATACAGACAGGCAGTAATAAGTGTATGGTCAGCCAAAGGCGGGGTAGGAAGAACAACCCTTGTAAAAGCGTTATCAGAAGCCTTGCCGAAGGATTTACGGATACTCATACTTGATCTGAACCTGCGGGACGGAGGCAGTGATTTAAGTTATATGTTACGTCTACCTGTTCTGCCTCATATGGGTATGTATTTAAGACAGAGGGACAGAGAAAGTTTTGAAAGAAACCTTGTAGAGTTCAGAAATAATATTTATATTATGCAGGTACCGCCGAAACTAAATCTTGTAAGCGATATAAATGCCGATGATATAAGACAGATGATAGATTACGGCAGAACGCTTTTTGATTTTGTAATAATTGATCTGCCTAACGAAGACAACGAATTTGTAAGAACAGCTCTTGAATACTCAAACAAGGTGCTTGTTTTAACATCTGCAACAGAAGCAGAAATAAAACGGATAGCAGAAAGCTGTTCGAGTTATGATTATTCTCTTGTGGTTGTAAACCCGGTAAGCCGCATGTGGCGTACGCTAATCGGTGTGCTCAACGCTCCCGTCTTGGAAGTAAAGGATTTGGATGCCGAGGCTGAAGATATATTGGCGGAGGTAGTATAGCATGTTTTTAGAAGCGGCCCCTGTTGTCGGATTAACTGCATATACAGCATACACCGACTTAAAGCAGAGGGAAGTAAAGCATTGGCCGGTTGTTTCAGTTGCTTTATACGGGATAGTCTATAACATAATAAACGGCGGCATTGTGGAAACCCTCATATATTCAGCAGGGGTATTTTCTATGCTTATTATTGTATATGTGTTGGCAGAGAAACTAACAGGGACAGGATTTGGCGGAGGCGATGTAAAAATATTAAGCGCACTGTCCCTGTTTTACGGCTCCAATTCAATACTGATTATTTTAATTTCATGCATAGTAGCAATAATTTACGGAATCGTATATGCAATTATAACCAAGCAACCCAGCATATTAAAAACAAAAACACCGTTTGTACCCGCAGTCTTTATTGCGGTTTTAATTTTTTCTTTTTTACAGACAGGGGGAATCTTGACCTAATTTATCCCCCCTGACGCCTCCAGAATTGGCTCTATTTTTTTTTAAATTATTATGGTAAAGTAAAACCATTACCCGGGCCACAAAAACGCTCTAAACGAAAATTTAAAGGCGAAAAACAAAAAAAAAGAAAAAAGGAAGGAGAGATTTGCTCATGATAATTGGACTGGATATTGGTTACGGTTACACAAAAGTTGTTACGGAGAACAACCAGCAGGCACTATTTCCATCGCTGGTAACAAGAGGACACAACCAACAGTTAGCTTCTGTGTGGAATCAGAAAAAAGACCCAATCGAAAACCTGCACATTAAACTTGTAGAGGGTGCAGGATACAAAGAATACTTTGTAGGAAAACTGGCAGAAAAACAAATGGAGGCATCTTTCATCCTCGATGACAACAAATTAAATCTTGAAGAAACCCATGTACTTCTGGCAACAGCACTCACTTTATTTTTACCGGAGGGCAAAAGTGCTGTCAAGGTAGCAACCGGGCTGCCTCTGGAACAATATGTACACCAAAAAGACCAGTTTGAAGCAACTCTTAAAAATTTCAGCGCTGAAGTATTTTATGTGGACAGCGCACAGAAAAAGATTGTGGAAATAGAAGATTATCTTGTATTTCCGCAAGCGGCCGGTGCTATTTACAACGTAATGATGACTGACCCTCATAAATACATGATAGAAAACTCCTATGTAGGCCTTATAGACATAGGTTTTAAAACCACTGACTTTGTAGCTTTTTCCATAAACGATTCATTCTCGCTGGAAGAAGGATTATCAGGTACGATTGATACCGGCATGTCTGACGTTATGATAGCAGCGGACAGGCTCTTTACACAAAACAGCGGCGGTTCAAAACTGGCTACAACAGACTTGCTGTCTTTAGTTAGGAAAGGCAAAATATATTTTATGTCGCAGTACCTGGACATCACAGAAGGGCTTGCAGAGGTAAGAGAGTTTATAGCAAAGACAATTCAAAACAAAGTAAGAGGTGTCTGGGCTGAAAGGTTTAACTTGTTCAGCACGGTATTTATTTCCGGTGGTGGCGGCATTGATTTGTTCCCCTATTTCAGAAACTTTCATCCAAACGCAACCCTTGTAGAAGATGCCCAGATGTCGAACGCAAAAGGTTTTCTTAAAGTAGCCAAAAACCGAATAAACAACCCAGCATAAAAACTGCAAGCAGCCTAAAGCCATGTATTAGGCTGGTTCCGGCTGTTTTTGATTACATGATGCTTGCAAATACGGTTTTTATATTTTTTATTTTTTCAATTTCCAGTTTTGAAAACTTACTTTGCAAGCATCATTAAATCCTTATAAGCACTATATAAGACGTGAATATTAACAATGTTTTGCTTGCATATATTGCAAGCATCTTTATTGCTTGAAATATCGCTGGTTAAACCATTTTTAAAATACTACTGCTTGCAATACCAAATTTACCATAATTTATAAATTTGCTTTTTCCAGATGTTATCAAGGTAACTGCTTGCAGTTTTAATAGCTTAGTTTATGCGGTCTCAAGGGAGTTTTTATAAATAAACTGCAAGCAGTTACTGCAAGCAGCTTTAAGCCATGATACAAACCGGATACAGATATGTCGTTAATAAAATGCTTGCATTTACATTTTTAACATTATTTGTTATGGTGAAATTTCCAATTTTAAAATTTTGTCTGCAAGCATGGTATAAACGTTGAAACCAGTCGGATAAAACATATTTTATAAATAATGCTGCAAGCATTATTGCTTGCAGCTTAAATTCTGATTACAAGCGATATGCAGAGAATTTTATGTAAAAATGCTTGCATTACCAAATATGGTAAAAACTAGGTTATAATTTTCCTTATTTTAAATATCTGTTTGCAATCATGTTTAAACAATTGATATAATTAAAATTAGTGAATATTGAAGTCAGGATTTGCAATCATTATTTGCAAGCAAGTTAAACAATTGGTACAAGCTGAATACACGTCATTTAAAAATAAATTGCTTGCATATCCAATTATGGTAATTAATTACAGAAAGGACGGCTTATATATGCTAACCATTTATTTGCGGATTAACAAAAAAAAATATCCGGAGCTGTACGATAAGTTGTCCAGCATGTCATCTGGTGCAGAACGTAATGAGTATGTCCGCCAGGCATTAAAGTTTTATATAGAAGCCAGCCAGAACATTAATCAGCCGGAAGAAGACCAACCATCCACTCAGAAAATACTTGAAAAAATCGAACAAATTGAAGAATCCATTAAAAAAATTGAAAACTATATTTTTAACATAGATTCATTTACCCCTGTCCCTGAAAGGCTGAACAATGAGGACGACACACCTTCCGAAGAACTCGATCCTTTCAGAAAAAAACTGCTCAAAGGAATAGAAGAAATACTCAATATGCACCCACAGAAAGGAGGTTAAAAAAATGAAAGACATCCTGGAAAAAATGAGCGAACATTTAGAAAATGCAAAAATAGAACTGTACAGAGCTATAGACAGATACAATACAGATATTCTACGCCAGATGGAAACAGACGAAAACTATGACGGAGAAAAAGACTTTATCATTCCTCCATCCGAAAGATGGGACATAAAAATAGAAAACGGCTATATAAGAATCAGCATCCCGGACTTTCTTTTCAGGACTAATAAAATAAAAAGAGAAATTTATCACCGATGGGCAAAAAATGTAAGAGATGCGCTATGGTCTTTAGACAAATGTTCCGCCTACGAAAAAATATTTGTATATGTAAAATACTTTTATCCCGGAAAAAATTGGGATATAGACAACAAAGCAATAAAGCCAATCATTGATGGAATAGTAAGGGCCGGGGTTGTGGAAGATGACACATATAACCGGGTTGCATATGGAATAGAAGGTGGTATTAAAGAAAACCCCTTAACAATCATTTACATTTTCGATTATAATGACATTGGAAAATTATTACCGGTTATTTGCAATAATGACGATTAATGGCAGCAATTTAATATAGTGAAAATGCCGTTTTGTCCATACCGTCTTTTAATCATATTAAGTCAATGTCATCAAGCCTTTATAAATACAGCATTTTGACGAACTATACCCCCTTAATTCTGCACTTACTCTTAAGAGTGTCCTGTCAAAAAACTAGGGAAAAAACAGGGGCAAAATTTTATACAAAAAGCAGGGAGGTAATAGTCAGTGATACCGTATAAAGACATAACAATAACAGAAAGAGACTGGAAACTGATAAGGTTTTTGGGGGAATACAGAGTTATAGCAGTGGACGACGTAGGGAAAATATACGGTACAGAGAGATATCACGAATTGAGATTAACAGTACTGAAGAAAGCAAAGTTGATAAACAGAAAAAACAGTTATGTTTACCTAACCCAGGCCAGCAGGAATTTATTAAAACAGCAAAACCTGCCCTGCAACGAACTGAACAGTTTAAAACAGTCTGCGAGCAGGTATCCACGAATAGCACGATTATCATTGGACATGGAGGGCAGCGAATGGGGCTTTATACCCAGCTGGAGATACAAGGGTAACACAATGGGAGACAGGACAGCAAGGTTTTATGGAATAATAACAAACAGCCAGAAAACATATGCAGTATACAACATAGGCAAAAAGCCGCAGGAAAAAAGTCTTATGCACCTAAAAAATGAAATGGAAACTTTACCAATGCGGTTTGACATAACCCGTGCAGTGATATTTGCAGAGACAGCATCAGCAATGAAAGCATATGGAGAAGAATCATTAGGCCTGATGGAGCAGTTATTACTACCGTACAATGACAGAAGTTTACAGTTATTAAAAGCAGCTGCAAAAGAAAACCTTATAAAGAAGGCAGCCCAAATGACATACAAACACGGGGGGCCACCGGAATGGAGGGGAGCGGACTATACAGTAGATGACGGAAAACAGGTAGCGGTACTTATATTACATGACATAGAAAAAATAAGCCGGTTAAACGATTATGCCGAATTAATACAATACCGCCGCCTGAAAAAACGGAACAATATAGAAATCCTATGTTTGACAGAGCAGGAAAAATATTATAAAGACAAATATCCATACTTTCAGATAAAGACAATAGACCTCGACAAACTATTGGCAGTAGAAAAAAGTTAAAGAAAAGGGAGGAAGGACACACTATAGCAAAGATGATAGGAAGCAATAAAAAACAGTAGAAAAAAGTCAAAGAAAAGGGAGGAAGGACACACTATAGCAAAGATGATAGGAAGCAATAAAAAACAGCAGTGTCCGAGTGGGATGAGGTTGTGGAGAGATATAAGAGAAGCGAGGAAGGTAAGTGAGACATTAAAGAAACAGGACCCGCGGATATGGAACCATTGTTTTAGGGTAACAGCATTAGTTACGCTTATGATACCTGTACTCGACTATCGGCCATCACAAATAAAAGGGATAACGGAAGCCGCATCGTTTCATGACATAGGCATGTTAGCAATTTCAGCAAAAATACGAAACAAGGGACCTCTTCCAGCAACGGCGGAGCTGCTGCCGCACGAATATGAAGTTTACAAACAACACACAGTGAAGGGATATGAATATATAAAGCAAAACAAGTACCTGCGCCATACATTACCGGCAATACTATACCACCACGAAAAATGGGATGGCAGCGGTTATCCGGAGGGATTAAAAGGCGCTGAAATACCATTAACAGCAAGGATTATATCTGTAGCTGACGAGCTGGATGCAATGGTAAATCCAGGCGCAGGAGGGACATCATACGCTATGGAATGGGCATTAAACAGTATAAGGCTGCGAGCGGGTAAAGATTTTGACCCCCACATAGTCAAAGCATTATTAAAGATAGGCAAACAGGACATTAGAGAAGTGTTAAACTTATTCTTACGCGTACGGGAGTAACGAAGCGAAAAATCAGGGGGATGACAAATGAACACGATAAACAGTAAAAAAATAATGGCGGGAGCTGCATTGACGGCTCTTTATTTATTTGTGAGCATATGGCTGCTGGTACCACTTCTGACCGGATATTCAATGATAAAGAACGGGGAAAGCAACGCGGCATCAGTAATCCCAACGATAGGTGAACTTTACCGGCAACCCCTTCTATGCATAAAAGAACTGGTAACCCGACAATTATACGGCTCATGGCTTTTAATAAGCGGAGCCTTATTTGTTTTAATATTTTTGCTTGCATATGCAAGCAAGACAAGAGAGGAAGGGGTAAAGTATATTCCCGAGGTTGGAACACATGGAACAGCGGGCTTTATGACACCGAGAGAGGTAAAAGAAGTATTAAACACCGGAAAAGGCGGTGGAATAATATACGGCGAACTAAACGGCAAGATAATAAGTCTTCCGCCTGACACATATTTTAATCGACATGTAGCAGTATTTGGTGCAAGCGGGAGTATGAAGTCAAGGGCATATGTTCGCACAAACATACTTCAGATGTCCAGCGAAGGACACAGCATGATAATAACTGACCCAAAGGGAGAGCTGGCCCGGGACACGGCAAAGTATCTGGAAGAAATGGGATACACGGTAAAGATATTTAACCTTGTAAACATGACGCGTTCGGACAGATGGAATCCGATAAGTGAGATAACAAGCGACGTTGAAGCACAAACCTTTGCGGAAGTTGTTATAGCAAACACACATATACCGGGAACAAAAAGCGGTGATCCGTTCTGGGACAGGGCTGAACAAAACCTTTTAAAGGCATTGGTGCTTTATGTGGTAACCGAGTATCCGAAGGAAGAGCGGAACCTTGCATCAGTATATATTCTGCTTGCAAGGAACAGCAGGGAAGAAATAGACAAACTTTTTTACCGTCTACCGTTCGACCATCCGGCAAAAATGCCTTATAACATATATGCACAGGCCAGCGATACAGTTAGAACGGGTGTGGTAATAGGCCTTGGAACGCGGTTACAGGTATTCCAGAACCAGCTGGTAGGGGAACTGACATCAACCAGCGACATTGACCTGACGCTACCTGCAAAGGAGAAATGCGCTTACTTTGCAGTTTTTCCGGACACCGATTCAACATTTGACTTCCTGGCCGGCTTGTTTTTCTCCTTTTTGTTTATAAAACTGATGAGATATGCTGACTTAAACGGCGGTACGGGTGAGAAGCAGGTATACTTTTTACTTGACGAGTTTCCTAACATAGGAACAATATCGGATTTTACAAAAAAAATAAGTACCATGCGCTCACGTAACCTACACTGTTCAATCATCTTTCAAAACATAGCACAGTTAAAAAACCGGTATCCGAATGATGCATGGCAGGAGATAATAGGCAACTGCGACAGCAGACTGTTTTTAGGTGCGACAGACGTAATGACAGCTGAATTTGTGAGCCGACTTTTAGGCAAAAGTACGGTACAAACCATAAACACCAGGAAGAAAGCAGGCATGGCGGGGGCCTTTGATTTTGGACACATATCACTTGGTACCAGTTCCAGAAACCTGCTTAACACGGATGAAATTCTACGCCTGCCGCATGAAAACGCTATATTGATATTACGCGGGCAGAAGCCCCTTATGTTAAACAAGCTGGACTACACAAAGCATCCGTTATCGAAACACTTAAAACCGGCGCCTATAGAGGAACGGGAATGGTCAAAATCATCAGCCGAAGCAGAGCCGGTTTATCAGGACCATACGGAAACGGACACATCAGCTGACGCTGAACCAATGGAAGGCTATACGGATAACACAACATCTGAACCGGCGAACATAAGCGACGACAGTTTCTGGTAACACAGAAAAAACAAGAAGCGGGGAATCAAAGCCCCGCTTTTTTTATTATTTATAAAGGCCGGAACGACAGCGAAAGGAGGTGTAGTACAAGAAATTTAACCAAACCTTTTTGGGTCAACAAAAACAAAATGAGAAACAAAAAACAAAAAAGTAAGGAGTGATACAAGATATGTCAATGAACCCAGTGACATACGATGAAGAAAAATGGAGAGACATATACGCATCGAGGCAAAGCGAAAGAATCTTGACCGGACTGTTATCAGCAGTGGAAAAACATAAGCTCAATGACCAGCAAATAGATTGCGGCGTAGTGTTTTATAACGGTATTAAAGTTATTATCCCTATATCCGAGATGGGGGTACGCGAAGACTGGCGTGTGGTACGTTCAATCATCGGCAGCGAAATAGACTTTATAGTGAAAGGCATAGACGTTGAGGAAGAGATAGCGGTAGCATCCAGGAAGGCGGCCCAGGAACTGCGGACAAGACTGGAACTGCCAAAACACAATGTCGGCGACAAGGTAATGGTCCGGGTTGTGGCTGTAGGCAGAGACAGAATCCGCGTAGATTTGTATGGTGTGGAGGTAATCGTCCCAAAGAATGAGATAGAACATGGGTATGTAGCAAACCCGGCAGAACATGTACAGATAGGCGACAGGGTACCAGCGATAATAAAAGAGCTGGAGATAATGACGGACCCACCGAAGATAAAATTATCTCTAAAGGACGCAAAGCCCGACCCGTTTATAAATGTACCTAACAAATACCGGATAGGCGGGGAATACCTGGCAACCGTTACAGGCATGCCTCAATACGGCGTTTTTGTAAATCTGGAACAGGGGGTATCAGCCTTATGCCCGTATCCCAGGTGGAGCGAATTTGACTTGGAGGTAGGTGATATGGTTCTCGTCAAAATCCGGAGAATAAACCAGGGTGAAAGAAAGATAGTCGGGTCTTTAGTACGCTTGATAAGAAAGGGTGTTTTAGATGGCCCGAATCCTAACAGGTAAGGAAAGGTTACTGATAAACTTTATGCGCGAATACAAAAGCGCAACGAAAGAACAGCTCAAGGAGTTTGTGGGAGCATCCGACAAGCTCCTTGAGAAAGCATTAAAAACAACAATGATACGCCGGGACGGAGCCGTTTATTATCTTGGTACAAAACCGGATGAAAAAGTGATAAAAGCACTGGACGTCCTAATGCATTTCAAAAAACAGGCCAAATGGCATATACGCAGCAATTTTCCTTTTCAGGTTAGTTTCTACATGAACAACAAAGTATTTGATGTGGTAACCATAGACGAAGGGGAAGAAGCAATGATTAGCGCGGCAGTTAACAGGACTGCAGCAGAAAGGGTAATAGCAATAATACCTGACGAAGAAAGCAAAGACAAAGTAAAGATAAACAAACCTATACGCTTTTGCATAGTTAATCCGCTTCGCTTTATATAAAACATTAAAAAACAAATGCACCAACAGACACGGACAAAAGGAGCAGGATACGAGATGGGAAAATATATAGTTTTATTGCCCGGGATTATATTAACCGGACTGGGAATCTACACAATACTGCTGTACACAAAGAAGGTAAGACATCTGCAGGAAGAAGGGTATGAGGTAACTGCAACAATTATAAAAATAACAGGTAGTCAAAAACAACGGAAGGCGATTATATCATACACGGTAAACGGAGAAATAATTGAAAAAGAACTGGATTACTACTCAAACCATATGAAGGTTGGAGATAAGGTAAAGTTGTATGTAAGCAAAGAAAACCCACGAATTTTCGTCAGTGCAGAAACAGTACCGGTACTAACAGGTATTCTGACTGCATTTGTAGGTGTGCTGGTAACTTTTATATGGTTTAGCAGCTTTTCATAACGGCCCGACCCCGGACACAAAACCAAAAAAACACTTGTAAAAAATAAAACAAAAATATATAATATTAGACAAGTTGTACCAACACGAGAAAAGGCGCCGGACCAGGGCGCCTTTCGATAAAACCCTATTTTATTAAGCCACAGAAGAGGCTTTGTGCCTTCTTCTATGGACACGTTTTTCTATATTATACCCACAAGACTGGGTATAGTCAATATGTTTTTACAAAAAAATAAAACAAATTTCAAGGAAAAGAGGGAGGAATCAAACATGTCAAATTCAAAAAAAGGAAATTCAAACAACGGAAACTCAAAGAACGGCAAAACAATCATAAGGGTTGCAAAAAACAAGGACAATCCTTATGTCATGATGAATAAGACCGGCCTTAATGACAGCCGGCTATCGTTCAAAGCAAAAGGAATTTTGGCATACCTTCTTTCAAAGCCTGATAATTGGAAAGTAATGGTAGTTGACCTTATAAAAGTATCTACTGACGGACAAAGAGCAATTTATTCAGGATTAAAAGAATTAGAAACTTACGGATATATGAAACGAAAACGTGTTTACCGTATTGATGAAAACACCGGCAGAAATGTCATAGATCGATGGGAAATGATTGTCTATGAAACACCCTTTGATGACGACCAGGAAGAACTCGATATAGAAACTACAAAAGACAAAAAAACACAACCCTTCAATGAGGAAAATTATTCTGACACCTCTCAAACCCTTGAAAATACTGACTCTTTTGTACTTCAACGTTTTGTTGATCTACAAAATGTAGATGTACAAAATGTAGATGTACAAAATGTAGATGTACAAAATGTTGATCTACAAAATGTTGATGTACAAAATGCAACGCTACTAAATAATGATTATATACTAAATAATGATTATACTAATAACATCATCAAAGAAAGGATAGAGCTTACAGATAGGAGAAGGGCAAAAAAAGAATCTCCCCACCGCCAGGGAGATTTTGATGATGATGTACTGCCCCTTGCTAAACTTATTTCAGACATCGAAGGCTTAACAAAAGGGAAAGTACATTTAGGTACCCTCAAGAGGATTTTATCACAACCGAGGGGAAAAGAAAAGCTCGAACATGCATTTAAAGTATATCCTACCATACGTGATTATATAACCCGTTATCAACCGGTTGAAAACACCGTAGGCTTATTTTTCTACATAGCAGAACATGAACTCCAGCCTCCCGTTTCCATTCCCAGCAAAGGTAAAAAGACGGCGTTTAGCAATTTTGAACAACATACATATACAGACGAGCAGTTAGAGATGTTATTTGAGGACATAGGGGAGACAAAAGGGGATGAGATTAACTGACAAGCTATGGGACAACCCCTCCATTCAGAATCGTCCCTGGTCAACAGAACCCGTTCAAATTTTTCTTAAACGTGGACAGGGTATATATTTATATTCCTGCGGACTTATAAGCCCTTAAAAACGAAATACGGGCGTCTGATAACAATATGGACAAGCATAATTCAAAAGTGGTATACATTACATAAACCCATGTAAACATGGGAAAACAGTTGTACACACATGTACACAGGTATACACTCCCGTGGTATAATGGAACAAGAATCCAAATTAAGTAAAAAATTAGGAGATATGAAAGGGGGGTATGGCATGTCTCTCCATTTCAGGAGAGTTAATGCCGGGGGAAATGGCAGATACCACGTGGAGCGTAAGAATGCCTGAAAAACTAAAAGAAAAGATAAACCAGCTGATAGAAGAAACCGGTCTTACAAACAAAGATTTCGTTGCGGATATGGTCCAGGTATACGAACTTAACAAGGTCCGGGAAATGTCACGGGAAACAGAATCCGACATCCGGGAGCTGCAAAGGTTGACCAGGCGGATTAATGCTATTTTTGTAAATGTCATTGAACGAATGAAGACACAGCATGAGTTTTTTCAAAAAGAGGCGGACAAAAAACTTCAGGAAAAAGATGCAAACATCCAGGAACAAAGGAACCAAATAAATCAGCTTAAACAAAAAATACAATTTTTGGAGCAAAGCATAATGGCCATGGAAGAGGCAAAAAACGAAGCAGACAAAAAGCTGGAAGAACAACAGGAGGCAAACAGCCTTTTAAAAAGCCTGGTAAGAGAGTATGAAGCCAAGAACAATGCGCTGCAGGAAGAAATAAACGGGTTATATGTCTGTAAAGAAGAAAACGAAGAACTTAAAAATGAGCTTAATAAGCTGCGCGAAGAAAACAGGATGTATGCGGAAAGGTTAGACCAACTGGAACGTGAAAAGGCAGCAGAGATAGAGATGCTTAAACTTGAGAAAGGCCGGGCCGTGTCTATAGTACGCAGCGAATACGAGAAAAGAATAAACGTATTGCTGGAACAGAAGTTAGAAGAATACCTGAAGGAGTATGCAGTAAAAGGATAGGAAAACAACCACCGTTCGTTCTTGCTTTTGTTCCGCATTATACAAGAATACAGCTTTCATTTTATTTTCCGGTATCTTATTCAAAAGAATATGTAACGGCATTAATAGCCTTTAACAACGGCAGTTACAACCAGGTCGTATTTACGTAAAGCCTCATCAACTACTGACTGGCGGTAGGAAGCAGAAGCGTCATATAATATTGCAACCAAAAGTCTGTCCGGGGAAAACTCAGGAAAGTTTGCTGGTTCAGGCGGACGTGAACAACTGTCCAAAAAACCGGTGTACAGCTGGTAAACATCGTTCATATCCTGTTCGGTTAACAAAATCTTAACCCTGCAAGGAGATGATTTGTTTTCCAGCCACTCATTAACAAAGGATTCGGCACATTTCAGCGCGTCTATAAAAGGTTTAACAGTAAAGCTAACAGCCATCCTGCCGGCAGGATGGCGCAACTGGCAGGTGATTATATAAAATGTAAAATCCAAGTATTGCATTGAATGGGAAAATATATTATAATATACCTGAATTAACAAGGATAAGGCTAAAACAAGCCTGGGCTGCTGTAAAACGCCAACACAATGGCGTTTCCTCCAAAGAAGGTT
>ERZ773359.2881-NODE-2881-length-20775-cov-60.832239_pt1 | contig 20775 bp, 14 predicted proteins | sample MGYA00374955_ERZ773359 | MGnify/ENA primary metagenome ERZ773359 (study PRJEB29098, sample SAMN04486028) | biogas fermenter metagenome | study: EMG produced TPA metagenomics assembly of the Biogas fermentation microbial communities from Germany - Plant 4 DNA1...
AAATATATGTGGGGGGTGAAATATTCACGCGATAATCTTAAGGGTGAAATTATCACAAACTAAAGACAGCGTCTCATGGATTTTGCTTTACATGGCAACCTTTGTATGCTAAAATACAACAGTATAATTAACCGATGACTCGGTTTTTGGTTACTCCGGCCACTTACTGGGCATTCGGCTTTTAAAAGAAAGGAGTTATTAGCAATGGACAAACAGTTAAAACAGGATATTATAGCAAAGTATGCTACTCACGAGGGGGACACCGGCTCTCCGGAGGTTCAGGTGGCTCTTCTTACAGAAAGAATCAATCATCTCACAGAACACCTGAAGATCCATAAAAAGGATCACCACTCCAGAAGAGGACTGCTGAAGATGGTTGGTCAGAGAAGAGGGCTGTTGAACTACTTGATGAAGAAGGACATTACCCGGTATCGTGAACTAATTGCTAAACTTGAAATCAGAAAATAAATGGGCGGGTTTTCCGCCCATTTTTATGACATAATATAAATACCCGCTTAATTTAATCACGGGCAACAGAAGATCAGAGAAGATGATTCCAATATGGAATCCTGTTCCCTGACCTTTTGTCCCTGATTAAATTAAGTGCAAAGCATAAACCGGAACCCCCATTTTATTTGGATGGATTATACGGGATGTGCCATGCGCAAAGCGGGGAAAAAGAGAAGGAGAATTCGTATTATGAAAAAAGTATTTAGCTTGGAAGTTGCAGGCAGAACACTTTCGGTTGAAGTCGGGCAGTTTGCCCAGTTGGCTAATGGCGCTGCGATGGTTCGCTATGGCGACACCGCTATTTTATCCACAGCTACCATGTCAAAGCAGCCCCGGGAAGGGATAGACTTCTTCCCCCTCAGCGTCGATTATGAGGAAAGGCTGTACTCGGTGGGAAAGATTCCCGGCGGGTTTATCAGGAGAGAAGGCAAGCCTACCGAGAAAGCCGTCCTGACGGCACGGGTCATAGACAGGCAGATGCGCCCCCGTTTCCCCAAAGATCTTAGGAACGATGTATCCATAGTGAATACAGTTCTCTCTGTGGATCAGGACAACTCTCCTGAATTCGCGTCCATCATCGGTACCGCTGTAGCTCTGTGTATTTCAGATATACCGTTCAATGGTCCGGTTGCCGGTGTCATCCTTGGCCTGGTAGATGGAGAGGTCGTAATCAATCCCAATACCGAGCAGCGATTAAAAAGCGAAATGTATGTCACTCTTTCGGCTGATATGGAAAAGATAATCATGATCGAAGCAGGAGCCAATCAGGTCACTGAAGAGGTTATGCTGGATGCTATCAAGAAGGGCCATGAAGAAATCAAACGAATCATCAGCTTTATTGACGATATTGTCAAAGAGGTTGGAAAACCCAAGGTGGAGTATGAGCCCTATGTTGTTCCCGATGAGATATGGAATACAGTTTATGAAATGGCCTGGGAAGACATGAAGGCGGCCATGATGAACGACGATAAGGCCGTCAGGGATTTGAACGTGGACACGGTTTGCAATGCGGTGCAGGAAAAACTGGCCGAAACCTTCCCTGAGCAGAAGCAGGAAATAGCCGATGCTCTGTACAAGCTGCAAAAGAAAGTGGTCAGAACCCTGATCCTTGATGAAGGCAAGCGGGTAGACGGAAGAGGGCTGATGGAAATCCGCCCGTTGCATTCCGAGGTGGCTCTCCTTCCAAGAACCCATGGTTCGGGACTATTCCAGCGCGGGCAGACCCAGGTGCTCACCAATGTTACCTTGGGACCGATGGGGGATGTCCAGACTCTTGATGGTGTTGATATTGAGGAAACAAAACGATATATGCACCACTACAATTTCCCGGCCTATAGTGTGGGAGAGGCAAGACCTACCAGAGGCCCCGGCAGGCGTGAGATCGGGCATGGAGCTCTGGCAGAGCGGGCACTTGAACCCGTCATCCCCAGTGAACAGGAATTCCCATATGCCATCCGTCTTGTTTCCGAGGTCTTGATGTCCAATGGTTCAACCTCACAGGGTAGCGTGTGTGCCAGCACCCTGGCACTCATGGATGCGGGTGTTCCCATTAAAGCACCGGTTGCCGGTATCTCCTGCGGTCTTGTAGTAGACGAGGACAATCCGGAAAGGTTCGTAACCTTTATGGATATTCAGGGTATAGAAGACTTTTTCGGCGATATGGATTTCAAGGTGGCTGGAACCAAAAATGGTATCACTGCCATTCAGGTGGATATCAAGGTGGACGGCCTGAGCTATGAGATCATCAGGCAGGCCTTTGAGATCACCAGGAAGGGTCGAATACAGATTCTTGATGAATGCATGTTGCCCACGATTTCCGAACCGCGTGATCATCTGTCTCCTTTTGCACCGAAGATATTCCAGACCAAGATTGATGTGGATAAGATACGCGAGGTTATTGGCCCCGGTGGAAAGGTGATCAATAAAATTATCGCCGAGACCGGAGTCAAGATCGACATTGAGGAAGACGGTATGGTGTATGTGGCAACTCCGGATGAGGAGGCTGGACATAAGGCCATCGCTATTATTGAGGGCATCGCTGGTAATGTTGAGCCGGGTCAGGTATACAACGGCCATGTTACAAGGCTTATGCAGTTTGGTGCCTTTGTTGAGTTCCTCCCTGGAAAAGAAGGCCTGGTTCATATATCCAAGCTGGACACCAAACGCGTGAAAAAGGTCGAAGATGTTGTCAACGTGGGTGACGAGATCAAGGTTAAGGTTATTGAGATCGACAAACAGGGAAGGATCAATCTGTCCAGAAAAGATGTCCTTCTTGATGAAGCCAATAGCAAAGACCATCAGAATAAACAACAGGAATAAACCGGTTCATTGATTCCAGATCATTTAGCCGGATACCAGGGGTCTTTGATGCGGGTTTCCCTTCAAAGGCCAGGCAAGTTCTTGTTACAGTCATTCAGGATACCGGGGTGGTATCCCGATGCTGAGATAAACTGAATACCTTTAACAGAGCAGGTATTATGCGTCAAGTGTCAGAGAATGGGAGTAGAGTCTCTGAACGAAAAACCATGTCCCATGGTTTGCGATATAATACCGCATCCGCTGTTACAAATAAGTCTTTCTTATTTGTGCGAATGAGACTCTGTTAAAAAGGAAGCATGAAAGGAGAGACTTTTTTATGTCCAAAAATCGCAATGCCGTCAAAAGAATTGTTCACGTAAGTCTTTTAATCACCCTTGCCGTTATCATCAGGAATTTCAGCTACTCGTTTTACATAGGTGGTGTCCTGACCACCAGGATCAGTTTTTCCGGTATTTTTACCAGGATGGCAGCTATTCTCTTCGGCCCGGTATATGGCGGACTGGCATCCGGGATCCAGGACGTAATAGGATATCTCTTAAAACCTGAAGGGCCGTTCCTTCCGTGGTTGACCCTGACTGCCATAGCCGGAGGGGTTGTGGCAGGTTTTCTGTGGCGCCTGACCGACAAAACCGACTATTCGAAAGCCGGCAGATACTACCTGCTGTTTTTTGCCTGTATCGGCTTTATTGGAGGAATCAACCAGCTGGTTCTGTCCCAGTGGTCTGAATCGAAATGGGGTCAGTTACTGAAGGGCATGGGAAATAACAAAGACCTGGCATCAATGGGCCTTATAATCTTTGCCTGCATAGGGATTGCCCTGTACCTTCTTAACATGCTCTTAAGGCGCATAAGCGCCAGATGGCAGCTCAATGGGTATTTCTTCAGGGTTCTGTTCGTTGTGGGTATTTCGGGACTTCTGCTAACTACGCTGAACACATGGATACTGCAAATTACATTTCCCGAGCTTGGCCAGATTGATTTTATGGTATTCTGGATCCCAAGGGTCATCAAAGAGGCCTTTGTGGTGATTGTCCAGTCCTATATAATATCTTTTCTCCTTTCTATTTATAACAGGTATTTCAAGTCAGAGCCCGTGTTGAGCAGGTAGCACAAGGTGTGGTGTGAGCCGTCATCAGAACAAACCGTCCCTGCTGTTTAAATTTGCCAAGTAAAGAACAACAGTGGTAGAATAATGGCACTAATCCATATATCGGGTGATGGGTGAAGTATGAAGAAAATGAAGGTACTTTTCGTAGCGGCTGAAGCCGCCGGGCTCATTAAGGTGGGCGGTCTTGGCGACGTGGCCGGAGAACTGCCCCGCAAACTGAAGGAATTGGGTGCCGACGTCTGCCTTGTCATACCCGCACACCAGGAAATCGGTGCAGCCACAAAGGAGATTTCCGAGTTTACTGTTAAGATGGGTAACGAGGAAGAAATCTGTATTCTGAAGGAAGTTCCGGATGCACCGGTGACTACCCTGCTTATCGGTAGCGACCGGTACTTTGGAAGGCCGTCAGTTTATGGTTACAGTGATGATGCTGAGCGTTTCACCTTTTTTTGCCTGGCAGTCTTTCAGTGGATGAAGGATTCTGGGTTCAAACCTGATATCATCCATCTAAATGACTGGCATACGGCGCCCCTGGCCATGCTTGTCAGGGAGAAGGAGGATGAAATCCCTTCTCTGTCAAGTTGTGCGCTGGTTTTCACCATCCACAACCTTGCTTATCAGGGGATTTGCGGACATGAAGTTTTCAGGATCTACGGTGTCAGGGATGCCGCATTTGAGTCTGATGGTGTTGAATACTACGGTGATTTCAATCCCATGAAGGCTGGTATAGGTTATTCAGACAGGTTTAACGCAGTCAGTGTTACCGGAGCCCGTGATATGGCCACAAAGAAATACGGGTACGGACTAGAAGGCTTTATCGGCATACACAAGCGGCGGCTCTCAGGAATATTAAATGGTATTGATCATGATGTCTGGAATCCTGAAACCGATCCGGCTCTCTTCCAGAATTATTCTATTGAAAATCCCGGACCGAAGCGTGAGAATAAAAGGCAGCTGCAGAAACAGCTTGGCCTGGAACCGAAGGGAGTTGCCCTTTGCGGTGTGGTATCCCGGCTGGATCAGATCAAGGGAACCGATCTGTTGATCCCCGCTGCTGAGAAAATTGTAAAGAGCGGGGGACAGTTGGTGATCCTTGGCAAGGGCAGTTCTGCTTATGAACGCACATTAAAAAAACTGGAAAAGGATAATCCTGGCCGTATATCAGTTAATCTTGGTTTTGATGATGGGTTGGCACGGAGAATCTATGCAGCCTCCGATATGTTCCTGATGCCGTCCCGCTATGAACCCTGCGGTATCGGGCAGCTTATAGCCATGCGCTATGGCTCGGTTCCGGTTGTACACAAGGTTGGCGGACTGGCTGACACTGTCCGGGATGAGGCCGCTCATCATGGAGCGGGCACCGGATTTACCTATAGCACCGATTCTGCAAATGCCTTTATCAGAGCTATAGCAAAAGGCCTGAGGATGTTTAAAACTGACCGGGAGGGATGGAAGAGGCTGGTTAAGCGAGCCATGTCTTATGATTCCACCTGGGACAGATCGGCAGAGTCTTATCTGACCTTATACCAGGAAGCACTTACAGAAAGGGCTTTGAGACAGGCCGGAACCAAGCAGGACAGAAAAGATGCAGAAAGCGAAAGGAAGGCAATAACTTGAAACTCGGCAGAATAAGCAAAGCCAAAGTCATAGAGATACTGGATATCCTGGAAGAGACTTATCCGCAGGCAAAATGCGAGCTTAATTACGGGACTCCGTTTCAATTACTGGTGGCCACCATGTTAAGTGCCCAATCCACCGACAGGACGGTCAACCGTGTCACAGAAACCCTGTTTGCACGTTATCCGGATTTGAACAGCTTTTTGTCGCTGACCCAGGAGCAACTGGAGCAGGAGATCAAGGAAATTGGACTCTACCGGAACAAGGCGAAGAATATACTTGCCATGTGCAAGGAACTTACCACCCGGTTTTCAGGTCAGGTGCCCGCCACACTGGAGGATTTGATCACTCTGCCCGGTGTTGGACGAAAGACCGCCAATGTTGTGCTTAGTAACGCCTTTAATATCCCGGCATTTGCTGTGGATACTCATGTCTTAAGGGTTTCAAACAGAATTGGGCTTGCCCGCAGCAACCGGCCGGATCAGACCGAATCACAGCTAACCAGCGTCATTCCGAAAGAAAGATGGATAAAATCCCACCACTTGCTCATATGGCACGGCCGGCGAACCTGCGCTGCAAGGAAGCCAAAGTGTGAGGTTTGTAGTATTTCGTCATATTGCGAACTCTATAAAAAAAATATAGAATAAGAAAAGGATGAAAATTACCAATAAAACTACAGGCACACAGTAAAGTGCAGCCATTTGAGAAGGCCGGAGGACTACAATGCCCAAACGCAGACGAAGAAGAAAAGCCATGCCGAAGGATGCCATATTTGTTCTGGATATTGGAACCAGGACCATTGCTGGTCTTGTTGGTATTCAACAGGGCCATAGCTTTGTAATACGTGCAGCTGAGGTATTGGAGCATGAAGGCCGTGCCATGGTGGATGGTCAGATCCACGACATATCAAAGGTTGTCTCAGGAGTATCCAGGGTAAGGGAACAGCTTGAGGAGCAGGTAGGCTATTCCCTGAACAAGGTATCCATCGCAGCGGCTGGTCGTGTGCTAAAAACCTGCAGGGTAAAGGTGGAAAGGGGTCTGGAAGAAGGCAGGGAGATCGATTCCCACCTGGTAGGCGCCATGGAGATGGAAGCCATCCAGATGGCGCAAATGCAAATTGACAACGCACCTGCCAAAAATGAGGTTGGCCAGTATTACTGTGTAGGCCACAGCGTGGTAAACTATTATCTGAATGGTTATGTCATGTCCAGCCTTATCGGCCATAAGGGTCAAAAAGCCGGTGTTGAGGTTATAGCCACTTTTCTTCCCGAGATGGTGGTGGAGAGCCTGTATACCGTTATGGAAAGGGCCGGCATCGAAGTGACCTGTCTGACACTGGAGCCCATTGCTGCATTGAATGTGGCCATACCAAAAGAGCTTCGCCTGCTGAATCTGGCACTGGTGGATGTGGGTGCAGGCACTTCTGATATTGCAATTACTAAATCTGGCACCATTATAGCCTATGACATGGCTCCCGTTGCAGGTGATGAAGTAACCGAAGCTATCGCTCAGAATTTCCTGGTGGATTTTAATACTGCTGAAAGAATTAAGCTGGAGTTGAGTGCCGGTCAAACCGAAATACAGTTCACCGACGTCCTTGATAATCAGGTTACCATCAAGTCCGATGACGTTGTCAGCACCATCAGGCCTGTTGTTGATCAGTTGGCCGAGACCATCGCCGAAAGGATTCTTGAGTGTAATGGCGGAAAGACTCCAAATGCCATCTTTTTGGTGGGCGGAGGCAGTCAGGCCGCAGGGCTGAGTGATGCCATTGCCGATAAAACTGGCCTTCCTCGGGAACGGGTCGCCGTGCGGGACAGGAATATAGCTAAGAATATAATTATAGAAGGGGATATGCCATCCGGGCCGGAGAGCATAACACCTCTTGGAATTCTGGTAACCACGGGTCTTTTCAGGGGTACCGATTTCTATTTTGTTACCGTCAATGGCCAGACCGTTAAAGTATTCAACTCATACAAGATGCGTGTTGCGGATGTTTTGGCTCTGGCGGGCTTCAATCCGGAACAGCTTATCTGCAAGTCCGGCAAAAGGCTCAGATTTTTCCTCAATGGAGAAAGCAGAACCCTGCCAGGCGGTATCGGAAAGCCCGCCGAGATCATGGTCAATGGCAAGGGGGAGTCGCTAACCGGCATGGTTTCACCGGGGGACAAGCTGTCCGTCATCCCGGCGGAAAACGGAGAAGATGCCAGTGCTGTTTGCGCTGATCTTCTTGTGGAATTCCCACCTGCCACTCTTAAATATAATGGAGAGATCCATTCCATTCCCCAAAAGATAAGGATAAATGGGGAACCTGCTGATGAAGGCACATTAATTAAAGCCAATGATTATGTCGATATATCTATGGACTATACAATATCTGACATTGCCCATAAATTCGGGATAGATTCGGCGCTGCATTCATTTGAAGTAGACGGGAGGAGAGTAGATCCTTCATACATGCTTCAAGGGGGAGAAATAATTGAATGCCGCATTAGGGATCTGCCGGATCCTGGATACGAGTACGCCGAACTGAAGGACCCTGACCCAAAAGAGCCTGAAAGGAATGAGTATGAACAGGAGAAGCCCGAAGGGAAGGAAGCTGAACCAGGTTCGGAAACTGATCAGGACAAGTCTGATTTTTATGAGGAAGTGGCCTGTTCCAATGGTCTGGCGGCATCGGGTGATGGGATAAGCGTGATGGTAAATGGGGAAAGAATTCTGTTGCCGCTAAAAGAAGGCCGAACCATATTTGTTGATATTTTCAACCATATAGACTTTGATCTATCCCAACCAAAGGGGACTATTGTGTTAAAACTTAATGGCAGGGATGCGGGCTATACCGATGCGATTAATGATGGTGATGTTATAGAGATATACTGGCGTGGGTAAAAACTTCGTTTTACCGCAAGGATATGATCCAATCCTGATGGAGGTTCACTTTGGATACATTGGAGAAAAACCAATTCAGAAAAACGCTGGGCAGTTATTTCAGACATGAGGGAACCATTACGAGGTTCGGATGGGTCATCATGGCCATTTTGGTTGTCGAGGATTTCGTCGCCAGGCTGGTCACAACACAGACGGCGGCTGATTTTGCCTTGCTGGCTGTACAGTTGGTTTTATATGCGGGATTCATCCTGATGGGTGTTCTTAAGCTGCGTCAGATCGGTGTAAGAGACCAGGATCAGAGTTCTTTCTACAAGCTCGCAAAATGCTCGGAGATAGTCATCATGACTATCTTCATCAGCCTGATGTATCATGGCTCTGTTTTCTATTTCATCGTACTGCTGCCCATCATCTCCATAATCTTATCCAGGGGGTTTAAGGAATCGGTTCGGTACATCCTGCTGGGGTGGCTGACCCAGATACTTTCGCAGTATGCTGTTATGTTCCTGTTCAGCGACCTGAACCAACAGGGATTCTATAGCAATCCATTTATGCTGTTCATAAGCATAGCAGTGCAATACCTTTTATTTGCTTTTTGCGGTTACATATTAGGTAGTGTTCACAGGGAGTATGTACGGAGCCAGGAGGAAAACCAGATCCTGATCGACCGGCTGGGAGACAAGTATGTACAGCTGGAGCAGGCTAAAAAAGAGATCCAAAGCCAATACGACAAAATCAGTCAAACCAACGAGCAACTGGAGCAGGCCAACAACAGGCTCACCGCAAGCCTTGCCGAATTCTACACCCTTCAGCAGATATCACAGGCCATCAGTTCAATTTTTGATATGAACGAACTATTAAAATTTGTTAATGATGTGATCATCGGTGTCATGGGGGTCTCCCATTCCACCATCGCATTATGCCATGGTCCTCAGAATCATTTAAAGGTGCAGGTTTCCAGCATTTTTGACAAGAAGGAGCTCGCTATAGTTTCAGACTATATTAATAGTGATGTTTTAAAGCCCTCGGCAAAGGATGGCAATTCCATGATAGACAATGATGTCAATCCGGATGAGTATCCATTTACCAGGGGAAGGAAGATACAGTCCCTCATCTGTGTACCGCTGATTGCGAAAGGGAATGTGCTCGGCATTGTTCTCATAGAACATGGCATACCCAATGCCTTTAACAGTGACAATGTAAGACTTCTTGAGATCATCTCCCAGCAGGTGGGAATAGCCATCGAAAACGCCCGGCTGTACCAGCAGATGCATGATCTTGCCACACTGGACGGGCTTACCGGCGCATACAACCGCCTGTATTTTCAGGACAACCTTCAGATCGAATTCAAGAAGGCGCAGGAAGGAAACTATGACCTGTCCCTTCTCATGTTTGACATAGACCATTTCAAGAAGTTCAACGATACCCATGGCCATCTCTTTGGCGACCTGGTGCTTAAGAATATTGCAGCCTACATCATGAAGAAGCTCAGAAAGGAAGATATCTTCGCCAGGTATGGCGGGGAGGAATTTGTCATACTCATGCCCCATACTACGCTGGATCAGATTGTGGAAAAGGCGGAGGATATCAGAAGGGGTATTGGTTCTATGATGATCTCCGACAGAGTGATCAGCGCTTCTGTTACCATCAGTATCGGTGTGTCTTCATACCCCGAGACTGCAGATAATCAGGTGACTCTCATCAAGAGCGCCGATGATGCACTCTATGAAGCTAAGCGACAGGGAAGGAACCGTGTTTGCGTTGCTTGTCCGAAAAGCAGCAAAAAGGCATAAAACGTAAACTCTTTTATGTCAGACGAATTGCATGGGAAACCTATTCGCCTTCACCGAGCACTTTGGCTGCATTCTGTTCTACTATTTCCTGAACCTGCAGCTCTTCGTCGGGTGTCAGCACTTTTTCAAGATCAAGAAGAAGGATGAGCTTGTCGCCCAGCTTCCCAACACCTGAAAGGAATCTATGGTCAAAATCTTTAAGGGTTGGTGGGGTATCCACTATATCCTCGTCATTAATCCTGACGATCTCGGTAACACTATCTACCGTAAAGCCCAGGAGCATGTCATTCATGTTGATAATAAGCACCTTCGTGTTTTCATCATGGGGCTTTTCAGGAAGGCTAAACCTTTTTCTAAGGTCGAATATGGTCAGAACCTTGCCTCTGAGGTTGATAAGCCCTTCTATGAACGGAGGTGTGTTGGGCACCTTGAATACTTCCTGAGGCTTAATTATCTGGAATATCTGGTTTATACTTATACCAAAGTTTTGATCTGCAACGCTGAATTTCACTAGCTGCTGTACTGCCATAGCAGGACACCTCCAATTTCCTTCCTCTCTTTTCTATTTACCCATTAATCATTTGATTTAACATTGAAATCAGGTTCTGTAGGAGCCGTTTATCCTGATATAATCGTTGGTAAGGTCGCATGTCCACATCCTGTCAGCCACGGTACCCTGATTCATGTCAAGGGTGATGACCACTTCCGGAGCCCTGAGTATTTCAAGAGCCGTCTCTTCATCGAAGGGAACACCCGTGCCGTTTTTACAGACCGTGAGATTCCCCAGACTGATATCCAGTTTGTCAGGGTCAAACTCTGCTCCTGAATAGCCGGCTGCTGTGATAATCCTGCCCCAGTTTGCGTCGCATCCGAAGATGGCTGTTTTAACCAGAGGCGATTTGGCTATGGCATTTAGTATCAGATGGGCTGTATTTCTATCCGGGGCATTTTTCACATGGATTTCTATAAGTTTTGTAGCGCCTTCCCCGTCCCTTGCCAGCATCTTGGCCAGCTCGGTGGCCATAGCCCTTAAAGAGTTCTCGAAGGCACTGTAGGCAGGTCCCTCATCATCAATTACCGGATTACCGGCCAGGCCATTTGCCAGGATCAATACCTTGTCACATACGCTGGTATCGCCATCAACAGAAATGCGGTTGAAGGATGAGTCTGCCACGCTTCTGAGGGCTCTGTCCAGCATCTTGCGGCTGATATTGGCGTCGGTTGTTATAACTGATATCATGGTGGCCATGTTGGGATGGATCATACCCGATCCCTTGGCCATACCGCCAATGGTTATGGTGTGCCCTTCGTAATCATAAACCAGGGAAGATTCCTTGGGGAATGTGTCGGTGGTCATGATGGCCTGAGCGGCACTATTGCCACCGTCTGGGGAGAGAGACCTGAAGGCATCTGCCAGACCGGCTTCTATCTTGTTCATATCCAGCCTGTAACCGATGACACCTGTGGAACCAAGAAGCACATCCTCAGCCTCGCAATCGACCAGTTGTGAAACCAGCCTTGCCATTTCAAAGGCATCCCGGTCTCCATCCTCACCAACGCAGGCATTGGCACAACCGCTGTTTATGGCAACAGCCCGTGCAGTGCCACGGCTGGCAACCTTCCTGGACCATTTCAGGGAATGCCCCTTCACCACATTCTTCGTAAATATGCCGGCGCAGGTGGCCGGGACATCGGAAACAACAAGAGCCAGATCCTTTTCACCACTTTTCTTAATACCACATGCCACTCCTGCTGCCTGAAATCCCAAAGGTGCGGTTACTCCAGTTTTTGCCATGATACCATCCTCCAAATCTCCATTTGCTGAAAATCAACAGGCTTTTTTGATTGGTTAGATTATACATTAACCAAAACCGGCAGGCAAGAAGAGGGTTCAGTACAAGAGCGGGCTATAGCCGTTCGATGGTGTAATGATCAAGATTTGCACTTTGTAGCACCGAAGGAAGGTGCGACAGGGAGCAGAATATGGACAGATCATGAAGGGGGCGGGTTACGGCGGTGTAGAAAAGACCTGTCTCGTCGGGATTGGAATAATCATTTTCATTCGGAATGACTATCATGGCTGAATCGAACTCAAGGCCCTTGGCTAGATAGGCGGGCATGACCATGATGCCTTCCAGACCATACTCGAAATCCTCGTCCATTAACCTGAAGGGCAGGGGGTTCTTGTTCGCCTGCTTTTGAAGAGCTTTATAAATAAGTTTTGCCTCTGCCAGGGTTCTGGTGATAATAGCCGCTGTTTTGTATTTCTTATCGGTGAGCAGGGCTAAAGCGTCCGCCAGGGCATGGCAAAGCCGCGGATAATCACCGCATAGTATAAGCCGGGGCTTTTCTCCGTGGCGTCCGAAATACTCGCCCTCAGGCAGATTCAGAAAGCCTGCGGCAAACCGGTTGATTTCCACGGTGGAGCGGTAGCTTTTATTAAGCTGCATAAACTCATAGTCATCTGGAGAGACCAACCGGGCAATATCATCGAGGCTTCCGCCCGAGGCATAGGGGCTGATGTTCTGGTTCATATCTCCAAGAATGGTAATCCCGGCAGAGGGGAAAAGCCGTGCCAGGCTCTTCATCTGAAGCGGCGAGTAATCCTGTGCCTCATCCACGATCAGATGTTTCACTGTCATATCCGGCATGGTTTCTCCCAGCATCAGTGAGAGATAAAGTATGGGTCCTGCATCCTCAAAAGCTATAATACCATTGTCTATATTTTCAAGAGTATAGCTCCTTGCCGCATGGATAATGGAGCTTTCCGGGCTGTCCTGATCAGTTATACAGGCGTTCCAGGCGGTATCGTCCTCAAAAAGTCTCCTGTAAAGCGTGAGGGCACCAACCGAGAAGATCCTTTCAATCTGTTTCTTAAGAGGTTCCAATTCCTTCCTGAGTTTAAGCTTTGAGAGAGCCTGAGCCTCTCTGGTGCTGAGGTACCCATCCCCCTCCAGGAGTTCATTGGCCTTCTGGCGCTGTTGCTGTCTTTTTAATGGTTTGATCAGATCATTAATCCTGGTTTCCATTCTCTTGAGCCTGGCTGCAGGGGCCATGCCTGAAAAATCGTGATGGAAGAGTTGGGACAGATCCTCTGCTGTTATTAGGGTTCGTTCCTTGAAAACGATATCCTCAAACAGGAAGAAATGTTCAAGGGCATATTGAAAAAAGCGTTCTACTATTTTGAGAAAAGCAGTGGATGACTTAAACCGGATAACCTCACGCATTGTTCTGCCATAGGGCGTGTGGGAGATGTTAAGAATCTGCTCCATGAGCTGGGGATGGGTTTGGATTTTTAGATTCTGCACAGGCATGTATTTCCTTAAAATGGATGTAAAGGTTACTCCCTTGATTTCATCCTCACCCAACTCGGGCAGAACATCGGACAGATAGTCTCCCAGTATATCAGTGGAGGACATGATGACAAGATTCTCCGACCGGATGTGTTTCTTGTGCCGATACAGAAGATAGGAAGCCCGGTGCATGGCAACCGATGTCTTGCCGCTTCCCGCAGCGCCCTGAATGGCTAAAAGCCGTGAAGTCTCGTTGCGTATAGCAGCGTTCTGCTCCTTTTGAATGGTGGAAACAATATTTCTTAGTTTGGCTGCTGCATTGGAGGCCAGCATCTCCTGCAGTATCTCATCCCCGATAGCCAGGCTGGAGTCAAAGAAATAGATTAAGCGCCCGCCCTCAATCCTGTATTGTCTTTTCAGGGTTAACTGGCCGTTGATCCGTCCCGCCGGGCACAGGTAGAATGCCGGACCCGTCTCGAAATCGTAGAACAGGCTGCAAATGGGGGCACGCCAGTCATAGACCAGGATCTTCATGGTATCCTCATCGGTGAGCGAATTGATGCCTATATATATCTGTTCCGGGTCGGAACCCTCTTCGGCAAAATCGATCCTTGCGAAATAGGGGGAAGAAAGCTGTCGATCCAGTCGAACTATATCCTTCCTGGTCTGCTTTGACCAGGAAATGTTCTGCTTCAAAAGACCGATGTGCTGCATGAAATCCGAAATGCTTTCCAGGTCGGTTATTGCCCGGGATTCCTCCCACATACTCTTGTTTATATCTGCCTGCTGATGAATCAGATAATCCTTTTCAGCAAGTTTCTTTTTCAGAAGCGACGATATGAATGAAAGGGTTTTATCCAGGTGCCGGGATTCAGACTTCCAGTCAGGGTGCATGGTAACCTCCTGTGGTTCGTTGGCTCGTACTTATATTATGTGTAAAGATTGTACCAAACTCATTGAGAATAATACAGTCTTACAACATACCAAAAAATAGTGTAGAATAAAACTGAGGGAGACGACGGCTTACCATGGCGTGCTCCAGAAATGGTATGATTTGCATTTATGCCTGTTGGATGAGATAATAATAAGAATGGGCTAATGAAGAATACACGCCGGAGGGATATTCCCCGGAATATTCGTCGAAAATGTGTATCGGAGATGATATCTTTGAATCCCAAACTCAAGGACAAATCAACAGACAGGCTTTTTGAAGCCATTCTGTCATTAGAGACCATTGAAGAATGCTACAGGTTTTTTGAGGATCTTGTTACGGTTGCTGAGATCAAGGCTTTTGCTCAGCGCTTTGAAGTGGCTGGCATGCTGATGGATAAAAAAACATATAAAGAGATCCACAGCAAAACAGGGGCCAGTGAGGCTACCATCAGCCGGGTTAACAAATCCCTCTTTTATGGTGCGGATGGTTACAAGCTGATTCTGGAACGTCTCAGGGAAAGAGAGAAAAAGGACTAAAGCTTTGTTCTGCCGCGAAAGGATGGAATTGATAGATGGCAAATATTCTGGAAAAGATTTTCGGAAGCTATTCCGAAAGGGAACTCAAACGCATAATGCCCATAGTGGAATCCATAGAAGCAATGGAACCTGAGATCAGGGCTCTTACCGATGCCCAACTCAGAGCAAAGACAGACGAGTTCAAAGAACGGCTGGCAAATGGCGAGACCCTTGATGATATTCTTCCCGAAGCCTTTGCGGTGGTTAGAGAAGCCGCCCACAGGGTTATAGGGGAGAGGCATTTTAAGGTTCAGCTCATGGGTGGTATCATTCTTCACCAGGGAAGAATAGCCGAGATGAAGACCGGTGAAGGAAAAACCCTGACGGCAACCCTTCCTCTCTATCTTAACGCCCTTGAAGGCAAGGGTGCCCATCTTGTAACGGTGAACGATTACCTGGCCAAATATCAGGCCGAGCTCATGGGCAAGATTTATAACTTCCTCGGGCTTTCGGTGGGTGTTATTGTTCATGGCATGGACAATAATGCCAGGCGTAATGCCTACCATTGCGATATCACCTATGGAACCAACAACGAGTTTGGATTTGACTACCTCCGTGACAACATGGTGGTTTACAAGGAAAACATGGTACAACGCGACCTGCATTATGCCATTGTGGACGAGGTAGACTCCATACTTATTGATGAGGCCAGAACTCCTTTGATCATTTCCGGGCAGGGGGAAGAGTCAACCGAGTTGTACGAGCGTGCCGACAGGCTGGTTCGCAGGATGAAAAAGGTGGTCTTTAAGGAGACAGATGACAAGCAGTTTGCCGATGACGTGGACGCCGATTATATAGTTGATGAAAAAGCACATACTGCCACCCTGACAGCCAGGGGCGTAAAAAAGGCCGAGGAGTTCTTCAACATTGAAAACCTCTCGGATATCGAAAATATGACTATTTCCCATCACGTCAACCAGGCCTTGAAGGCCTACGGACTCATGAAGAGGGATGTGGATTATGTCATCAAGGATGGAGAGATCATCATTGTTGACGAATTCACAGGTCGCCTCATGTATGGCCGCAGGTACAGCGACGGGCTGCATCAGGCCATTGAGGCAAAAGAGGGTGTCAAGGTGGAGCGGGAGAGCAAGACCCTGGCCACCATCACCTTCCAGAACTACTTCAGGATGTACCGCAAGCTGGCGGGAATGACCGGTACAGCCCTCACCGAGGAGCAGGAGTTCCGTGCCATATACAAACTTGACGTCATTCCTATTCCCACCAATCTTCCGGTGATAAGGATTGATCATCCCGATGTGGTTTTTAAGAGCAAAGCTGGCAAGTTCTCTGCTGTTGTTCAGGATATCGTGGATAGCCATAAGAAGGGTCAGCCTGTTCTGGTGGGTACCATTTCCATTGAGACCTCTGAGATGCTGAGCAATATTCTCCGGAAGAACGGAATCAGGCATAATGTGCTCAATGCAAAACATCACGACAAGGAAGCAGAAATCATAGCCCAGGCCGGTAAGCTTGGAGCTGTAACCATTTCCACCAACATGGCCGGACGCGGTACCGACATAAAGCTGGGGGGCAATCCCGAGTTCCTTGCAAAGCAGGAAATGCGAAAAATGGGTATGGATGAGCAGCTCATTATGGCCTCGGTAAGCTATAACGAGACAGACGATCAGGAAATTATTAAAGCCCGCCAGATATTCAAAGAGCTTCACGATAAGTATAAGGTTCAAACCGACAAGGAGAAGGAACAGGTTATAAAGGCCGGGGGTCTTAAGATCATAGGCACCGAGCGCCATGAGTCCCGACGCATAGATAATCAGCTTCGCGGACGTTCAGGCCGTCAGGGAGACCCGGGTGAATCCAGGTTTTACATCTCCCTGGAAGATGATCTGATGCGTCTCTTCGGCTCCGAAAGGATGCTGAGGATGGTGGATATGCTGGGGTTGGAGGAGAATCAGCCCATCGAGGCCAAGATGCTGTCCAATGCTATTGAAAGCGCCCAAAAGAGGATTGAGGGCATTAACTTCCAAAAAAGAAAGAGTGTCCTTCAATATGACGATGTTATGAACAAACAGCGTGAGGTTATCTATAGTGAGCGCTATAAGGTTCTGAACGGTGAAAATCTGAAGGGCAATATAATGAATATGATCGACTCGGTATCCGCCAACATTGTGGACATGTACTGCAGCGATGAAACCCCGCCCGATGACTGGGATCTTGCGTCAATGATCACTTATGCGGAAAGCATTCTTATTCCCAGGGGATATTTGAAGCTGAAAGATATCGATCTTGAAACCGTTACAACCGATTACCTGAAAGAAATTATCCGCAAAAAGGCCAGGGAGATCTATGAGGAGAAGGAAAACGAATTTGGCGAAGAACTCATGCGTGAGTTGGAACGCCGGGTGCTTCTGCGGGCTGTAGACGAGAAGTGGATGGATCACATCGATGCCATGGATCAGCTCAAATACGGTATAGGTCTTCGTGCATACGGGCAAAAGGATCCTGTTGTTGAATACAAGCGTGAAGGCTTCGATATGTTCGATGAAATGATAAGAAACATCCAGCAGGATACAGTTAAGATGTTGCTCCATATCAAGAAGGAGAATATTGTAGTACAAAGACAGCAGGTTGCCAGGGAAACCTCAGCCATCCATGGTGAAACACAAAGGACAAGAGAGCCCAAAAAACGTGAGGCTACCAAGGTTGGCAGAAACGACCCCTGTCCCTGCGGCAGCGGGAAAAAATATAAAAAGTGCTGCGGAAGCAATTAGCAGATTCCGATATAACGAACAGAAACGGGGAGATTTCCCCGTTTTTTTGTAGGCTTCACATCTGATCCGGTAAAAAATTTGCGGTTTGCTTGTTTGTATACTTTTCTTTGAAGAATGCAAGCGCATTTTTATATAAGAAGCATAAATAAACCCTCGACACCTATTGTGAAAAAGTTACGAAAAGTGATACAATAAATGAGAATTGGGAAAAAGCCAGAAATTTTTAATGCGAAAAGTGTTGCAGTAATGGTAATCTATGCATATTGAGGGCATAATGTTCTTTGGAGGGGTTTTATGTTTGATATCAAAGAGGAAATGAAGCATTTTAAACCTATTGATTTGATCAATTTGCGTCAAAAACTTGGTCAGATCCCAGAGGACATGCAAAATGCCATCGAATTGTATAACAAGGCTCTTGAAGATGTGGCCAGTCGCAATGAAGACATGGCCATCATAGCACTCAAGAAAGCCATTGCCATATATCCTGCTTTCTATGAGGCCATGAACCTGATGGGGGTCTGCTATGAAAGCCTCGGGGATGAGGAAAATGCCCGTATAATGTTCAGTAAAGTTATTGAAATGGAAGACAGCAGTATCCGGGCACAACAATATCTTGACAGGCTGGATGGAATAGAGGAAGGCAAAGCTTCCGGGGCTGTCAGGAACAAGAAACGGGAAAAAAGCGCGGTTGTTTCGTGGATTAGCCGTGGATTGTCCCCGGAGAAGTCGGCTCCCTTTTATCTGAAATACATATTGGGTTTTGTAGTTGGCGTGATTGCCATGGGTGTCCTGTGGCTGCTCATGCCAGCCGATAAGCCACTCATCCATATCAGTCCCAGGGTGGACGGCAGTCAGCAGGTTCAGGTTCTTAAGGACGATAATGACAGGTTGAACCAGATTATCGATGAGCTAACCGCAAGTCTGGAAGAATCCAATCAAAAGGAGAGCAAGCTCCGCGACGAGCTGGTTCAATATCAGGAATGGAGCAAAACACTTCGGCAACTGGACATGCTTTCTGTGGCGGGCAAGTACAGGGAAGTGGTTGTGGAAGTTGAAAAACTGGATGGACTGACCATTCCTCCCGAGATTGAGACTGAAATCATGCTCCTCTATGATACCTGCAAGCCGAAGGCCATTAATCAGATCTATGAATCGGCAAGGGGCATATACAACAGCAATGCGACCAATAAGAGCAAGGATGTGTACAGGCAGTCGGCGGATGAATTTAAAATGGCCATCAGGATCATGGAGGAACTTGAAGAAGAGAACAAACCCAACAACATGCTTCAGATTTATTATTATGGAGGAAAGGCCATCGCCCTGTCAGAATATCCTTCCAAGGAAGAAGCCCACCAGGAGGCATTGGACTGCTTTAATACCATTATTGACATTGCACCCAATTCGGACTATGCATATTATTCCAAGCTCAGAATTAACGAGATAGAATCGGGCAGACCTGTAAAGCCCTGATGAGTGATAGTTCCAAGAGTGAAAAAGGCGGTTGAACCGTACGGTTCAACCGCCTTTCAAATTCTTCAATCAACCTTTGCAGGTACTTTTTTAAGCTTTGCAAAACGGGGGAGGCCATCCTCAAAGGGAGGACGGGAGTCGCCCTGAATAAGGGGAAGAGCATAATCAATGAACTCCTGGGTCAGACCAGTACCGTTTTCATTAATCCATTCCCTGGGAATCTTCTTTTCTGTATTGGCTACCTCTGAAAGATCAACCAATACATAATTGCATTTATAGTCGCCGTCTTCGTCAGTGGTTCTTTCGTAAGCCACCATACGGTCTGTTGCACCCTCAAGGGCAAATTGAACAGCTTTTTGACCGGCTGTGAATGCCTCTTCCACATCGGTTGCAGATGCACAGTGAGCGGCGCATCTCTGAAGAAGAGAGAATTCTATGGCTCTGGTCTTGCATTTGAGTTCCTTTTTCAGGACAGCGGCAAGCACCTGGCCAACCCCGCCAAGCTGTGCGTGGCCGAAGGAGTCTTTTTCTTTTGCCATATCGGAGCCATACTCAGAGATATATTTGCCGTTCTTATCGCGGATACCTTCCGATACAGCGACGATGACCTTACCCTTTTTCTCTTCATAAACCTTTTTGCAATCAGAAATGAACTTGTCCATATCAAATTCGATTTCAGGAAGATAGATCAGGTCAGGGCCTGCTCCCTTGTAGGCTGCCAAGGCCGTTGCGGCTGTGAGCCATCCTGCATTTCTTCCCATAACCTCAAGAACACAGACCATGGGGGTGTCATAAACCCTGGCGTCATGGTAGACTTCCATGGTTGCGGTTGCCACATACTTTGCAGCACTGCCGTAGCCAGGGCAATGGTCAGTGGCATACAGGTCGTTATCGATGGTCTTTGGAACACCGATCACGCGGCACTCGTAACCAGCTTTTTGCATGAACTTGCTGACCTTGTTGCAGGTATCCATGGAGTCATTTCCGCCATTATAGAAGAAATAACGGATATCATATTTTTTGAATACCTCAAGAAGACGATTGTAGTCGGTGGGATCCTCATCCGGATCGGCCAGCTTATAGCGTACTGAACCCAGAGCTGATGAAGGGGTGGTTTTTAACAGTTCAAGCTCCTTCCAATCCTCCAGCGACATATTGTAGAAATTTTCTTCAAGTATGCCACGGATGCCATGAGCTGCACCGTATACCTTGAGTATGTTGTCCGCTTTGAGAGCCTCGGTGATAACGCCTGCTGCGCTGGCATTGATTACCGAAGTGGGGCCGCCGGACTGACCAAATATCGCGTTTCCTACCAGTTCTGACATGAATTTTTTCCTCCTATCGTTTTGTGTTTTAGATTATGTTAAATGCATTAATAGCAAAGCTATCGAAAATGAAAATTACCATAAAGCCCCTGCCCTCATATTATCCTTAATCGCCAAATGCCGCTAATTCGGAAGGGCTGCTGTAAAATGGCATAAAATTCAGACTTTAATATACCATAAAGAACCCCTGGACGCAATGCGATAATCAATTAC
>ERZ773359.2883-NODE-2883-length-20772-cov-600.290486_pt1 | contig 20772 bp, 18 predicted proteins | sample MGYA00374955_ERZ773359 | MGnify/ENA primary metagenome ERZ773359 (study PRJEB29098, sample SAMN04486028) | biogas fermenter metagenome | study: EMG produced TPA metagenomics assembly of the Biogas fermentation microbial communities from Germany - Plant 4 DNA1...
CATACTTTACAAGGGGGTAAAATATGTTATCATTTAATGAATTATTAGAATTGACACTTGATTCAGGAGCCTCAGATTTACATTTAACTGTTGGAGTTCCGCCTATAATGAGAATAAATGGTAAGCTTATACCAATTAAGCAAGAATTTTTAACTCCAGAAAATACAGAAACATATGCTAGAGCAGTATTAAGAGATAAATACGATGAATATTCAGCAGAAGGTGAAGTAGATACTTCATACTCAATAGCTGGAACAGGAAGATTCAGAGTTAATATTTTTAAGCAAAGAGGTAGCGATGCTCTAGCTATAAGAGTTGTTGGTCTTAAGGTGCCTACTTTACAGGAATTAGGCTTTCCAAATGTAATTAGAGAGTTAACTACTAAAAAAAGAGGCTTAGTGCTAGTAACAGGACCTACAGGTAGTGGTAAAAGTACAACTTTAGCTGCTATGATAAATGAAATTAATACAACACAATCTAATCACATTATAACCTTAGAGGACCCAATAGAATTCTTACATAAACATGATAAATCCATGATAAATCAAAGAGAAATTGGTAAAGATAGTCAAAGTTATGCTAAAGCGTTAAAATCAATATTAAGAGAAGACCCAGACGTAATTCTTGTAGGTGAGATGAGAGATTTGGAAACTATATCTATAGCAATTACTGCTGCTGAAACTGGTCACTTAGTATTTTCAACCTTACATACAATTGGTGCAGCAAAAACTATAGACAGAATTATAGACGTATTCCCACCTCATCAACAGCAGCAAATAAGAATCCAATTAGCTGCGGTTTTACAAGGAATTATTTCACAGCAGCTCTTACCAAGAGCAGATGGTGAAGGAAGAATAGCAGCCTTAGAAACCATGATTGTTACATCCGCTATTCAAAATTTAATTAGAGAAGGTAAGACCCATCAAATAGAGTCTTCTGTTCAGACTGGTAGCAAGTATGGTATGAAGACAATGGATATGGCTATAACAGAATTATATAAGAAGAGAATTATTACAGCTGAAACCGCTCTAAATTATGCTATTGATAAAGAAATGATAAAGAGACTTATGATGTTATAGCAAATATAAAGGTATCATTTAAGTAGCATGCAATAAAAGAAATAATATAGTATAACTAAAAGTGGCTTTATGCCACTTTTATCTTTGTTATATGATTTTTTAAAAAATGGGAATAATATATATAATGTGTACTAAATGTTTCAAGTTGTGTAAAAATACAGTTTTATTAGGGTGTATTTAAAAAGTTTCACAAAAAAATTAAAATCTATAGTAATAGAATCTCTTTTGTGCTAAAATAACCTTGAATCAGGGGGGATTATTAGATGCAGCTTATAAAAACGATATTTGATACAATTGTGACAGTGTTCACCAAGGCTCTATTTATTTATTCAGTATATTATGTGGTTTTATCCATGTTCGGATTCATTAGAATTAAAAGCAAAAAGAAGTTTGAACCGCAAAAGTCTTTTGCTTTACTAGTAGCTGCTCATAACGAGGAGAAAGTTATAGAAAATGTTGTTCATAGCTTATTAAATTTAGATTATCCAAGGGAATTATATGATATATTTGTTATAGCAGATAATTGTACAGATAATACAGCTACTTTAGCTAGAGAAGCCGGAGCAATCGTCTATGAAAGGGTAGATAAAGAAAAAAGAGGTAAGGGTTATGCTCTGGAATGGATGTTTGACAAAATTTTTAAGATGAAAAAAAAGTACGATGCTGTAGTAATTTTTGATGCAGATAATTTAGCTTCAAAGCAATTTTTAAAAGAAATGAATAATAAGCTATGTGAAGGCTTTGAGGTAGTTCAAGGATATTTAGACAGCAAAAATCCTAATGATACATGGATAACTGGCGGATATTCTATTTCTTTCTGGACTTCCAATAGAATGTTCCAAAATGCTAGAAGTAATTTACGTCTTTCTAGTCAATTAGGTGGAACAGGCTTTTGTATAGCTACAGAAACCTTAAAGGAATTAGGTTGGGGAGCTACATGTTTAACAGAAGACTTGGAATTCACCTGTAAACTTGTACTTAACGGTAGAAGAGTTGGTTGGGCTCATGACGCAATAATATATGATGAAAAACCATTAACCTTATCCCAATCTTGGTGGCAAAGAAAAAGATGGATGCAGGGATTTGCCGATGTTGCATCAAGATATTTTTGGAAGTTAATAAAAAGAGCTGTAACAAAGTTTGATTTTGTGGCTTTAGATTGTGCTATTTATAGCATTCAACCAATTATAACTATATTGGCTGGCTTTGGTGTTATTATGAATATTATCCAAAAAGTCGTTGGATACACACAGATTTTTGCTAATTTAGGTCATTATCTAGCAAAGTTCAATGAAGGAGTATTTTTTAATTTTAATCTTATTAATATAAGTGCACTTTTTGTTTTGATAATGCAGTTTATTTATACACCATTGGTTTTAGCTCTTGAAAAGAAGCTTAGTTTAAAAATTTTCCTATACTATTTAGTATACCCAATATATGTTCTAACATGGATTCCTATATCAGTTATGGGGGTAATTGATAAGGATAAGAAAGAATGGAGCCACACTATTCATACAAGAAGTGTAAGTATAAATGAGCTAGAAAAAGCAAATTAAAATAAGGAGGAACATTCCTCTTTATTTTTTTAAAAAGTTATTATGTTTTATTAAAAATTAACGAAAAAATGGAGGAAAAATAAATTTTATGTTGAATATATAAGTTTGAAGGTAAACAAATTAGGAGGAGACTAATATGAACAATCTACTGGTAGCATTTGACATAGGTTCATCTAAAATAAGTGCTGTGGTGGCGAAGGTAGATAGCTTAAAACAAATGCAAGTAATTGCAGTTACCTCCGTAAATAATAATGGTATTGGGAAGTCTGTCGTAATTAATATGGAGCAAACAACAGAAGCTATTAAACGTTGTAAAGGAAAGTTAGAGAGCCTAATAGATGAGCCAGTTAATAAGGCATATATTAATGTTAGCAATGCTTGGTGTAAAATAATTGATGCAAAAGCAACTGTAGAAACTATGTCGGGTAAAGTAGTTACAGATGAAGATATTAACAAAGCTTTAAACGCAGCAAAAGAAAGTGTTTTATCAGAAAATAATGAAATTCTCTGGGTTTATCCTTTTGAATATATTATTGATGATCATTTAGCAATTAAGAATCCTTTAAGTATTAGGGGTAAGAGATTGACTATTAATGCTAAGGTATTTACTGCAAATAAAGGTAATATTGAAAGCCTAGTACAGTGCGTTAAAGCAGCTGGCATTGAAATACAAGGAATGATACCACAGGGGTTGGCCTTACAAAAGCTTATAGTTAATGATGTAAATAAGGATAAAAGCTTGGGTATAATTGATATAGGCGCTGAAACTACAGATTTGTTCATATATGATAACGGCAGCATAGTTTACACTGGGCACATACCATTAGGTGGTAATAATATTACTAAAGATATTCTTACTTGTTTAAGCATATCCTTTGAAGAAGCAGAAAATATTAAATTAAACCATAAGCAATTAAAGCTTGAAAAAGAAGCGGGTATTGATAATGAACAACTTAATATTTACGACAAGTACAATGGCAATATGATTGATGAAATTATTGAAGCCAGGGCTGATGAATTACTTAGCTTTGCATTAGAAGAGATTCATAATCAAAAAAGTTTACGGTCTCTTGATTATATCTTCATAACTGGTGGCGGTATTATTCATTATGAGGATACCATAAAAAAATTTGAAGAAGGAATTGATAAGTCTATCAATATGATAGAAAATGGTGTTATGGAAAAGAATAATTATGTTTATTCTGTTCCTATAGGAATGTTGAAATTGGTTTTAGAAACTATTAATATTAGTAGAAAACAGGATTCAAATTCCTCGAGTGAAAGTATCAAGAAAAGTAAAAAGGGATTTATATCGAAATTAAGGCATTTTATTCAGGATTTTAGATAAAAGGGAGGTATTATCTTGTTAGATTTTGATGTAGACGTACAACAATTTGCACAAATTAAAGTAATAGGTTGCGGTGGCGGAGGTAATAACGCAGTAAACAGAATGATCCAAGAGGGGTTAAAGAATGTTGAATTTATCGCTATAAATACAGATAAACAGGCGTTGCTATTATCTCGTGCAACGCAAAAAATTCAAATAGGAGAGAAGCTTACTAAGGGTTTAGGTGCAGGTGCAAACCCTGAAATTGGGCAAAAAGCAGCTGAAGAAAGTAAAGAAGAAATAGCTCAAGCTATTAAAGGAGCGGATATGGTATTCATAACCTGTGGAATGGGTGGTGGTACCGGTACTGGGGCAGCTCCTGTGGTTGCTGAAATAGCAAAGTCTTTAGGTATACTTACTGTTGGTGTAGTAACTAAGCCTTTTCCATTTGAGGGTAGAAAAAGAATGCTCCACGCAGAACTAGGAATTAAAAATTTAAAAGAAAAAGTTGATACCTTAGTAACAATCCCAAATGAAAGATTGTTAACTATGGTAGATAAGAAAACTTCTCTGTTAGATTCCTTTAAAATGGCAGACGATGTATTAAGACAAGGTGTTCAAGGTATATCTGACCTTATTACTATACCTGGTTTAGTTAATTTAGACTTTGCCGATGTTAGAACTGTTATGTTAAGTAAGGGATTAGCTCACATGGGTGTTGGTAGAGCTAATGGTGAAGATAGAGCCCAACAAGCAGCAAAACAGGCAATATCCAGTCCATTACTTGAAACCTCTATTGTAGGTGCTACAGGAGTTCTGCTAAATGTAACTGGTGGGGCAGATCTTGGATTATTAGAAATTAATGAGGCTGCAGAAATAGTTCAACAAGCAGCAGATCCAGATGCAAATATAATATTTGGTGCTGTTATAGATGAAAACTTACAGGATGAAATAAGAATTACTGTAATAGCTACTGGTTTTGATAATGAAAGAACAGAGAAGAGGAAAATTGACTTTGAACCAGCACCAAAGGATGATAAGCTTCCACTTGAGGATGTAGCTACCACAAGAGACTATAACGATAATGAGCTTGAGATTCCTGCATTTTTAAGAAAACAAAGAAGATAGGTTAAAAGACTATGCAAAATTGCATGGTCTTTTTTTATGCAAGAATCAGTATATTAATTATTATGACAACTGAAATCTAATAGTGACTTAAGTAATATGTTTTTCTTATATACTGTAGAAATTTAATATATGAAAGTGAGGAAAAGAGTTATAAAAATGACAAAATATTTGGCCCCATAGGATTTATAATGGGTTTAGGGAGTAATGGGGAGTGAGTGCTGGTGATAATTTTCATAGATTTAGTTTTATTAGAGAATTTAATTGTAAATTACTTTTTGTTATTTATTACTGCTCAGACTCTCAGTATAAAAATCAAATATAAAAGATTTTTTATTACATCAGTCTGTGCTGCACTTTATACTTTAGTAATTTTCATAGATGAATTAAAATTTATGACTACTATCCCCGTAACCTTATTAGTTGCTCTCCTAATAGTATATGGTGCCTTCGGTAAAAACAAGTTTTTTTTTATTTTAAAGGCTACTTTTATTTATTTAGGTTATACCTTTGTTGTAGCAGGAATTATAGTCTACTTAGAAAATAAGAACACCTATCGATTGGAAATTGAAAACTTTTATGCCAGAAAATTATTCTTAGCCTTAATGATAATCTACATAATAGGATATAGAATTTTAACATATATAATAAGCTTACAAAAAATTAAAAATTATACTTATAATATTGAAATTTATACACAAGGACAAATTATAAAACTAAAAGCACTCTTAGACACTGGCAATGAATTAAAAGAACCCATTACTAATCTACCTGTAATAATTGTGGAAAAAGAGGCCCTTACAAGCATTGACAGCAGTAAATATGAAAAGATGTATATTCCTTTCAAAGCGGTAAGCGGACAGACTAATTTCCTCTACGGATTCAAACCGGATAAGATCAAAATAAACTATGGTGATGATAATTTTCAGTTTAAAAACGCTATTATAGGAATCTGTGATACTAAGTTGAGTGAGTACAATGAATATCAAGGATTATTATCAAGAGACATAATATGAGGGGTGGGATAATAAATGGGTCTGTTATCACTTTTTAGTAAACTTCTATTACGGTTGAAATTTTTATATAAAAGAGTATATTACATAGGCGGCAATGACGCGCTTCCACCTCCTTTATCTAAGGAAGAAGAAGATGATTTGGTAACAAAGCTAGTGGAAGGTGATGAAAGCGTACGTTCTATTTTAATAGAGAGAAATTTAAGATTAGTGGTTTATATAGCAAGAAAATTTGAAAATACTGGGGTAGGAGTAGAAGATTTGATTTCTGTTGGAACCATAGGATTGATTAAGGCCGTAAATACCTTTGACCCAAATAAAAGGATAAAACTAGCCACATATGCATCAAGATGTATAGAAAACGAAATATTAATGTATCTTAGAAGAAATAGTAAGGTGAAGGCAGAAATATCCTTTTATGAGCCTCTAAATATCGATTGGGACGGAAATGAATTATTGCTCTCAGATATTTTAGGAACAGATAATGATATTGTTTATAATCTGATAGAAGATGAAATTGACAAGCAGCTTCTAGTATTAGCCATGACTAAGCTAAACCGTCGGGAAAAGGAAATTGTGACCTTGAGATTTGGACTTAATGGTAATGGAGAAAAGACTCAAAAAGAAGTTGCCGATATGTTGGGGATTTCACAATCCTATATATCTAGATTAGAAAAAAGAATAATTAAAAGATTGAAGAAAGAAATTAATAAAATGTTATAGTTTGTCTATAGTATAAAAAAGTCCTTCTGAGGAGATAATTTAAATGCAATTACTCTAAAGGGGCGATGACTGGATGATGATCAATAAAGTGGAAATATGCGGAGTAAATACTTCGAAGTTACCAGTATTAAAAGAGTCAGAAATGAGGGAACTCCTACATACTATGAAAAAAGGAGACCGTGAGGCTAGGGAAAAATTTATCAAGGGTAATCTTCGATTGGTGCTAAGCGTTATACAGCGATTTAATAATAGGGGAGAAAATGTAGATGACCTTTTTCAAGTAGGTTGTATTGGTCTTATGAAGGCTATTGATAATTTTGATTTAAGTCAGAATGTTAAGTTTTCTACCTATGCAGTGCCTATGATAATAGGTGAAATAAGAAGATATTTAAGAGACAATAATTCCATAAGAGTGAGCCGTTCTTTAAGAGATATAGCATATAGAGCTCTTCAAGTAAGGGATAGAATGGTAAATAGCAATAATAAAGAGCCAACGATTTCTCAAATTGCAAAGGAGTTAGATGTACCTAGGGAAGAGGTAGTTTTTGCCTTGGATGCAATACAAGATCCAGTTTCGCTTTTTGAGCCTATTTACCATGATGGCGGAGATGCTATTTATGTAATGGATCAAATTAGTGATAGTAAAAATTTAGATGAAAGCTGGTTAGAAAATATATCAATTAAAGAAGCAATGAAAAAATTAAATGATAGGGAAAAGCTAATATTAACCTTAAGATTTTTTGATGGAAGAACCCAAATGGAAGTGGCAGAGGAAATAGGTATATCACAAGCTCAAGTATCCAGATTAGAAAAAACTGCATTAAGACATATGAGAAAGTATGTTTAGATAGGTATTATAAAGTGAGGTCATAAGGTAAGGGCTGTACCTAAAGGTGCAGCCATTAATATTTTTGTAGAGATTTTACCACTAAGACATTTAAAAATACATAATAGAATAGATTATTTAATAATAACATATATTTGAATACATAAGTATTTATATAGTTTACCAAAGGGGGAAGTATGATGGAAGAGATGATGTATTCTATAAATAATCTTAAACTTATGGAGGTTATCGACATCAATACTGGGGCTAAAATAGGATTTATCAAGGACTTTAAAATTGATTGTGATAACTACAAAATCGAATCCTTACTGTTACCTATTCAAAAAAACTCATGGTTTGGTAAGCAAGATATGATGGAGATACCTTGGGCTAAAGTAAAAAAAATTGGTATAGATGTAATTTTAGTTGATGCTGAGAATACAGGTGTAGAAGGGTAGTTTATATTATCCTATTCTATGATATAATTAAACTAATAAATCTGAAAGGTGTGTTACATATGAGGTGTCCATTTTGTGGTTTTGATGAAAGTAAGGTAGTGGATTCCAGATCCACAGAGGATAATCTATCAATTAGAAGGAGACGGGAATGCTTAAAATGTAGCAAAAGATATACTACCTATGAAAAGATAGAAGATTTACCTATATTAGTTGAAAAAAAGGATTCTAGAAGAGAATTTTTTGATAAATCCAAAATCATTAATGGATTAATTAAAGCTTGTGAAAAGAGACCAGTGTCACGAAGCCAAATTGAGGCAATAGCAGACGAGGTTGAAAAGCAAATTAGTAATCAGATGCTTACTGAAGTAACCTCTAAGTACATTGGAGAAGTCATAATGGAGAAATTAAAAGAAATTGATGATATAGCCTATGTAAGATTTGCTTCAGTATATAGACAATTCAAAGATGTAAATACTTTTGTAGAAGAGATAACAAAGCTAATTTCCACTAAATAATTTAATCTTTAAAGAAAAGTATATAGCTAATGTTAACATCATGTTAAGTTGGTTAAATATTTGTACAAGTTGTTGTTTTAGCTTTAAGTTTATGTAAAAATATAATTAATCTTGATAGATTGAGGTATAATTATGGACTTAATTAATGAAAAACAGTATCAGTATGTGAAGGTTCTTAATGATAAAGCTAGAATTATATTTTTCACTGCGGAAAATAATACTGATTTTCATATTTTATCTAAAAATTTTATGAAAAATATTGATGAAATAAAATCCTTATTTAATCTTAAGGATATTGGATTTTCAAAGCAAATTCACAGTAATATTGTTAATATTTATGATGGTACCGTAAGAGAGGGAGATGCTCTCATTACAAGTGATAGGAATGTAGCAATAGGAGTTTTTACAGCAGATTGTGTACCTGTTTTAATATATGACAAAGAAAAACAGGTATGTGCTGCTATACATAGTGGATGGAAGGGTACTTATAATCATATTACAGGGAAAACTATTGAGATTTTGAAATCAAAGTATCACTGTTGTATGGAGGATTTATATGTTTATATAGGTCCTCATATAAGAGAATGTTGCTATCAAGTTGGTGAAGAGTTAATTGAGAAATTTTTACTAGATGAAACCTATAAAGGATTGAAAATCATAGAGGAAAATAGGTTAAATCTAAGTAACTGCATAAAGGCACAGTGTTCTAATAAAGGAATAAATTTAGAACATATAAATGATGTGCATTTGTGTACTTTTTGCTCTGAAGAGAAAAAAGGTGTTAAACTCCATTCTTATAGAAAACATAAGGAAAAAAGCGGAAGACTCCTGTCTTTAATATATATAAAGGATTAAGAAGGAGTAAAGGGAGGTTATTATGGCCGAGGAGAAAATTTTAGTGGTGGATGATGAGGATAATATATTGGAGTTATTAAAATTTAACTTAGAAAACAACAGTTATAAGGTGGTAACTGCTTCTAATGGTGATGAAGCATTGAAATTGGCTAGATCAGAGGAACCAAATTTGATACTTTTAGATTTAATGCTACCTGGATTAGATGGATATGAACTTTGTAAAGAAATAAGAAGAGATGTGAACTTGAGCCATACTCCTATAATAATGATAACCGCTAAAAGTGAAGAATTAGATAAAATATTAGGCTTGGAGCTAGGAGCAGATGATTATATAACTAAGCCTTTTTCCATTAGGGAAATGCTTGCTAGAGTAAAAGCAGTGTTGAGAAGAGCTTCTATTCAGCAAATGAATAAGGTTTTTAAGTTTGGCAATATCTGTATAGATTTTGAGAAGCATGAAGTGCTTAATAATCATAAAAAAGTGGATTTAACCTTGAAGGAATTTGAACTACTAGAGATTCTAGTCAAGAGTAAAGGTAGGGTAGTAACTAGAGAATTTCTATTGGAAAAAGTATGGGGCTATGAGTATGTAGGTGAAACCCGTACTGTAGATGTGCATATAAGACATCTTAGACAAAAGATTGAAGAGGATGATAAAAATCCTCAATATATAGAAACTGTTAGAGGAATTGGTTATAGATTTAATTTTGGTGAATGATATGAAAAAAAAGCTAATGGGATTTATACTAGCGACCGTTTTGTTTTGCATTATTTTAGTAAACGCTTTATATATAGCCCTTGTAAACTATGAATACAAGGAAGCAGCTATCAGAGAACTACAATTTCATAATGAACTTATTGCTAAAGTAATAGAAAAATATAACTTAAGTAAACAATGGGATGGACTTTCATTTTCTGAAGATTTAAAGGACTATGATTATAGACTAACTATAATAAATGATAAAGGCTTTGTAGTGTATGATTCTGTTACTACCTCAGATAGTATGGAAAATCATAATGATCGAAAAGAAGTTGTAATGGCTAGAGAAAAGGGCTTTGGAAGTGAAATACGCTATAGCTTTACTCTTAAAAAGAATATGGTTTATGTGGCAAGTAGAATTCAAGGAGATTATATAATTAGAAGTTCAAAGGTTTTAGAAAGTGTAAGAATCATTAATGAAAGAAATATAAAGTATTATTTAGTCTTATTGCTGTTTGCAATCCTAGTGATTTTTATAATTTCATCAAGGTTATCTTACATACTCATTAAACCAATTAAAGACTTAGAAAATGTAACAAGAAGAGTGGCTAAAGGAGAGCTTGATAAGAGAGTAACGGTTCTTTCTTCTGATGAAATTGGACAGTTAGGTAAAACCTTCAATTACATGGCTGATAGGTTACAACTTACTATCAGGGATTCTATTGATAAGCAGAATAAATTGGAAGCTATACTTAAAAGTATGGATAGTGGTGTAGTTGCAATTGATAGAAATAACAAGATTATTATGATTAATCCTTATGCTAAGAAGTTATTTGGGATTACAGGTAATATTATTGGTGGGAGTTTATTAGATTATATAAGAGATTCTGAATTAAGCAAAGTTCTCCATGGAGATAATGCTGGTCCCAAGGAGATAAAAATATTTTGGCCTTCTGAAAAAATTCTAAGAGTAAGAACAGCAGACTTATTAAATGATAGTGAGCATATTGGAACTGTTGTTGTAATTCATGATATAACAGATATAAAAAAGCTAGAAAAAATGAGATCTGAATTTGTGGCAAATGTTTCCCACGAGTTAAAAACACCATTAACTTCTATTAAAGGCTTTGCTGAGACTATTAAATTCGTGGAGGACAAAGATAAAAGGGATAAGTTCTTAAATATTATAAATGATGAAGCAGAAAGGCTGACAAGGCTTATAAATGATATATTAGTATTATCAGATATAGAAAACTCTCATGATGAAAATAATGAAGAAATCGACGTACATATGGCCGTAGAGCAAATATTTAATTTGATGAAAAATACTGCGGAGAGTAAAAATATTGATTTAGTGATTAACATAAAAAATAACAGCATTGTTAATGGAAGCCTTGATAAATTTAAACAGATGATTATTAATTTAGTAGATAATGCTATTAAGTATTGCGATTCAGGTGATAAGATTGAAATAGGTATAGATAGGGTAAGCAAAAACTGTATACTTTGGGTTGAAGATAATGGTCCAGGCATTAAAGAGGAGCATTTACCTAGACTTTTCGAAAGATTTTATATAGTTGATAAGGCTAGATCAAGAAGCAAGGGTGGTACTGGATTAGGCTTAGCTATTGTAAAACATATTGTAATAGGGCTTCATGGTACCATTGATGTGGAAAGTAAATATGGAGAGGGAACTAAATTTATAATAAAACTTCCCATTATCAAGTAACAGACCTGCATGATTAGAAGCTTTTTCTCAGTAAAGATGAGGGAAGGCTTTTTTATTATAAAATTAAAGCTAACAGAATGAAAAAGCCCCTTTGTACCATAATTTGTTGACTAACAACCTCAATTAAGGTATCATAATCTACAGAGTTCAAACATAAAGCAAGTGAGGTGACAGCATGTCAGCAAAAATAAGCGCAATACATCCGGGAAGTATAGCAGAAGAATTAGAGCTTGAAGTTGGAGATATAATACTAACTATAAATGGAAATGAAGTAAAAGATATAATAGACTATAGATTTTTAATGGCAGATGAATATGTTGAGCTTGAAGTACAGAAATCAGACGGAGAAGTATGGGTTTATGAGGTAGAGAAGGAATATGATGAAAAGCTAGGGGTGGAGTTTGAAAAATCCATAATGGATGAAGCGAAGACATGTTCTAATAAGTGTATTTTTTGCTTTATAGATCAGCTGCCACCTGGAATGAGAGAAAGTTTATACTTTAAAGACGATGACTCAAGATTATCTTTTTTACAAGGTAATTTTGTTACTTTAACCAATATGAAAGATAGTGATATAGATAGAATTATAAAATATAAAATTAGTCCTATTAACGTTTCAGTTCACACAACAAACCCAGAGTTAAGAAAGAAAATGTTAAATAATCGATTTGCGGGGAATATTTATGAGCGACTAAAAAAGCTTGCAGATGCAGGCATATCTATGAATGCTCAAATTGTTAGTGTGCCAGGGATAAATAATGGTGAAGAATTACTAAAAACTATTGAAGATTTATATAAACTATATCCAGCTATTCAAAATGTTGCAGTGGTGCCTGTAGGTTCAACTAAATACAGGGAGGGATTATTTAATATAACTATATATAACGAAAAGACAGCACGGGAAGAAATAAATAACATAAAGCCCCTTCAAGAAAAATATATGAAGGAAATAGGTACTCCTTTTGTTAGATTATCTGATGAATTTTATGTTTTATCTAAGGTTGATGTACCTGATAACGATTTTTATGGTGGTTATCATCAGTTAGAGGATGGAGTAGGCATGATTAGATACATGAGAACTATTATAGAAGAAACCCTGCCACATTTGAGAGAAGATATAAGCGGACATTTCACCTTTATTACTGGTGCCTTAGCTTATGATGAAATAAAAAAAATCGCAGAGCTTATCATGAAAAAGAATAGTAAATTGGTGATAGATGTTAAAAGGGTTTTAAATAAGCATTTCGGAGAAACAATAACGGTAGCAGGACTATTAACTGGAAAAGATATTATTCAACAAGTAAAGGAAGATTTAGGTCCTGGAAAGATACTAATTCCTGTTAACATGCTGAGAAGCGGTGAGGATGTATTTTTAGATGACATTACCTTACAGCAAATGAAAGAGGAACTTAGTAGAGATATTATAGTATGTGAATATACTGGAGAAGACCTTATAGAAATTATTAACAACAATTGGTAGGAGGAATAATTATGGGAAAACCAATAGTAGCAATTGTAGGAAGACCTAATGTTGGAAAATCCACTTTATTTAATAAATTAGCAGGGCAGAGAATATCCATAGTTCAGGATACTCCTGGAGTAACAAGGGATAGAGTATATGCCCAGGCAGAGTGGTTAAGATATAACTTTACCATTATCGATACTGGAGGTATTGAACCAGAAAGTGAAGATATAATTGTTAGTCAGATGAGAAGGCAAGCGCAAATTGCAATTGAAACAGCAGATGTAATTATATTTATTGTTGACGGTAAGGAAGGACTTACTGCTGCAGATAAAGAAGTTGCACAAATGCTTAGAAAGAGTAAGAAACCTATTGTGCTTGTAGTTAATAAAATCGATTCTCTCAAGGAAGAGGATAATGCTTACGAGTTTTATAACCTCGGTATCGGAGATCCTATAACTATTTCTGCTTCCCAGGGTTTGGGTTTAGGTGATATGTTAGATAAGGTTGTTGAACATTTTAATACAGACCATGAGGATGAAGAAGAGGATGAATATATTCGAATAGCCTTCATGGGAAAACCTAATGTAGGAAAGTCCTCCTTAATTAATAAACTTTTGGGGGAGGAGAGAGTTATAGTAAGCGATATACCTGGAACAACAAGAGATGCAGTGGATAGCTACTTGGAGACAGAACAGGGGAAATTTATACTTATTGATACAGCAGGTCTACGACGGAAAAGTAAAGTTAAAGAAGAGATTGAAAGATATAGTGTAGTTAGAACTTTAGCTGCTATTGAAAGGGCAGATGTATGTATATTAATGATAGATGCAGAAGAAGGTGTTAGTGAGCAAGATGAAAAGATAGTAGGTTACGCTCATGAAATGAATAAGGCTATTATGATAATAGTTAACAAGTGGGATTTAATAGAAAAAGATGATAAGACTATGAATAAGTTCAAAAAGGACATAGAAGGAAAATTAAAATTTGTTGATTATGCCCCTTATCTATTTATATCTGCAAAAACAGGTCAAAGAGTACATAAGGTTCTTGAAATGGCTAAAGAATGTTATGATAGCTACAACAGAAGAATTTCTACAGGAATTCTAAATGAAATAATTAATAAAGCGGTACTTATGAAGGAACCACCAGTTGTAGGGCTAAAACGACTTAAGATTTATTATGTAACCCAGGTAGGTACAAAACCACCGACTTTTGTGTTCTTTGTTAATGATAGTAATGCATTACATTTTTCTTATGAAAGATACCTTGAAAATCAGTTAAGAAGTAGTTTTGATTTTAAGGGAACTGGAATAAAGCTTCAGTTCAGAGAAAGGAAAGAGAAGAATGAATAAGGTTGCTTTTATTGGAGCTGGCAGCTTTGGTACAGCATTATCTATACATCTAGCTAAACAGGGCTGTGAAGTATTCGTATGGGATAGGGAAGAAGTAGTAGTTAAAGAAATTAACTATAAAAGAACTAATGAAAGGTATTTAAAAAATATAAGTATACCAGATAATGTGAAGGCTTCCACAGATATGGCTTCTGTTATAAATGGTGCAGATTTTGTAGTACTTGCTGTTCCTTCTCACGTTATAAGATTGATTTCTAAAAAAGTAAATGAATACATAAAGCCTAGTCAGATAATTGTTAGTATTGCTAAAGGCATTGAAGAGGATAGTCTAAAAAGACTTTCTCAGGTTATTAGCGAGGAAAATCCTAATAATGATGTTGTTGTATTTTCAGGACCCAGTCATGCAGAAGAGGTATCTATAGGTATTCCCACTACTGTAGTAGTTACATCTACTAATATGAAGGCAGCTGAAAAGGTTCAAGATCTTTTCATGTCATCTGCTTTAAGAGTATATACTAATTCTGATATTATTGGCGTTGAAATAGGTGGGGCAGTAAAAAATATTATTGCACTTGCTGCAGGCATTTGTGACGGGATTGGTTATGGAGATAATGCAAAGGCTGCTCTTATGACTAGAGGAATGCATGAAATTGTTAGGATTGGTACAAAACTAGGTGGAAAAAGAGATACCTTTTCAGGACTCACTGGTATGGGAGATTTAATTGTTACTTGTACAAGTATTCATAGCAGAAATCGTAGAGCAGGCATACTTATTGGTAAAGGATATACCATGGAGGAGGCAGTTCAGGAAGTTGGCATGGTAGTTGAAGGTATAACTGCCTGCAAGGCTTTTTATAGGCTAAAAGAACGAGAGGATGTGGAAATGCCCATAACAGATGTATTATACAAAGTCCTCTTTGAGGGTTTGAATCCTAAAGCTGCAGTATATGAGCTTATGACTAGAGACAAGAAAGATGAGAAGTTAATATAAGCATATAGTAAAATAATCTTATTATAAAGAAAAATAACCGCTAAGAACATAAGTTAAGCGGTTATTTTTTATTAAAAACAAAATGTCATAAAAAAATGCGCCTCCTAATATATATATAATGTTAATACTTAGAATTGGGAGGGTACATTTTGGAAAGTTTTGATATATACAAAGATATCGCGGAACGAACACAAGGGGATATCTATGTAGGGGTTGTGGGACCGGTTAGAACAGGGAAATCTACATTTATAAAAAAATTTATGGATATGATGGTGATACCAAATATTGAAAATACTTATAAGAAGCAAAGGGCCAAGGATGAGCTTCCACAAAGTGCCTCTGGAAAGACCATCCACACTACAGAGCCTAAATTTGTTCCAAATGAAGCAGTAGAAATCAGTATAGAAGATGGCATAAAATTTAAAGTTAGGATGGTGGACTGTGTAGGCTACATTGTAAAGGGTGCAGCAGGCTACATAGAGGGCAATCAACCTAAAATGGTGACAACTCCTTGGTATGACTATGAGATACCTTTCGAAGAAGCAGCAGAATTAGGCACTAAGAAGGTCATAAATGAACACTCTACCATAGGCATAATGATTACCACAGATGGATCCATAACTGATATAGCTAGGGAAGAATATGTAGAAGCTGAAGAAAGAGTAGTTTCAGAGCTTAAGGCGATTAATAAGCCTTTCATTATTATACTTAACTCTGCAAAGGTTAATGATCCAGAAACTATTGATTTAAAAGAAGAATTAGAAAAGAAGTATGATGTTCCTGTAGAACTACTTGATATTTTAAATTTGACTCAAGAGGATATAACAAATGTAATGCATAGGGTATTGAAAGAATTCCCAGTAAAGGAAATCAATATTGATATGCCTGAATGGATAGAAAAACTTGAAGCTAATCATTGGTTAAAGGTAAACTTTATAAATGTTATTAAAGACCTGTGCAAAAACATAGAAAAAGTTAGAGATATTAAGCAATCTGTTAAGGGCTTTGAAGAAATAGAATTCCTAGAAAAGGGAATCGTTAGTGAAATGAATATGGGTGAAGGAACCGCTAGAATTGAGCTGGCTCCACAAAAAGCCATCTTCTATAACATACTCAGTGAGGTTTGTGGTTGCAATTTGAAGGGTGAAACAGAACTATTAGCTACAATGAAAGAATTGTATAAAGCAAAAACAGAATATGACAAGATAGAAGTAGCCCTTAAGGAGGTAAGAGAAACAGGCTATGGCTTGGTAGCACCTCAACTTACAGAAATGAAATTAGAGGAGCCTGAAATAGTTAGACATGGCAATAGATTTGGTGTAAAGCTGAAGGCTAGTGCCCCATCCTTGCACTTAATTAAAGCAGATATCGAAACTGAAATTTCACCTATCATGGGAACAGAGAAGGAAAGTGAAGAATTAGTTAAATCTCTGTTAGAGCAATTTGAAAGCGATCCATCTAAGATATGGCAGAGTAATATGTTTGGTAAGTCCTTAGAAGTATTGGTGAAGGAAGGACTCCAAAATAAATTATTTAGGATGCCTGAAGATGTTCAGGTTAAGATTCAAAGAACCCTTCAAAAAATTATAAATGAAGGTAATGGTGGCCTTATTTGCATAATATTATAGGTCAATTATCAGTGAAGTTTAACTTATACATGTCTCAAAATACTGGTTTTAACAGTTTTTGAGCATGTATAAGTTAATTTTAAAAATGTGAATAATGAAGCTTGATTTTCTAGCTGCATATGGTATAATAATTTACGTCGCCTGGGTATGGCGCAGATGGTAGCGCGCATGAATGGGGTTCATGAGGTCGCAGGTTCAAGTCCTGTTACCCAGACCAAGAGAATGTGAAGTGTTGTTTTTCAATGCTTCACATTTTTTTATTTGTTCAAAATGTAATTTTTAGGGCGAATTCACTGTGATCATTTACAGTAGCGAAAAAGCTGTTCTATTGAACAGCTTTAAATGGACTAGTTTATGTAATTTAAAGGATTTACTGGTTTACCGTTAATTCTTATTTCAAAATGACAATGAGGTCCTGTTGAATTTCCTGTGCTGCCAACCTTAGCTATTAGGTCACCTTTTTGGACTGAGTCTCCAACCTTAACTAGATTTTTAGAGTTATGTCCATAATAGCTTTCAATACCATTACCATGATCTATGATTACCAGGTTTCCATATCCTCCATTCCAACCGCTAAAGGTAACTTTTCCTGATTGAAAAGCTACCACATTACTACCAGTATTTGCAGCTATATCAATACCATTATGTTGTCTACCCCAACGTTCACCAAAGTATGAGCTAATGCTACCTTGGGTAGGCTTTATACCATATAAACCAACCTTTCCACCTCGGCTATAGGATGCGGAAGCGTATTGGTTTCTTTTCTTTTCATATTCAATGGAAGGAGATTTTACTATTTCTACACTAGGAACAAAAATTTTTTCGCCGATTTGCAGAGTCTCTGGTGATGTAACATTGTTGATTTCTAGTAATTTATCATAATCAGTGTTATTCAATTGAGCTAAATCCCAGAGATTTTCTCCGGCTTTTAGAGAATAAATTACTCCATCGATAGATGGAAATTGGAGTGCTTGTCCTACTTGTAAAATAGTACTTGAGGTTAAGTTGTTTGATGTTGCTATAGTAGACGATTTCAAATTATAACTACTAGCAATTTTCTCAATGGTATCTCCTGGTTTCACTACATAGGTTATAATTTCATATCCCTTACCGTCATTATTACTAGATAAAGCTTTTTCTTCTTTAGTTGAAGTTATTAATTCATTAGTGGAATTTTCTAACTGGTTAGCAACTGCGACATGGTCTACTTCTTCTTTAGCTCCTGTATCTTGTGACATGGAAATTTTCCTTTCTTCAACTATTTTGTTTTGCTTGTATGCTGTATAAGCTGTAAAAGTCACTGTAGCAGTAATGAGCAAGATAGAATAATCATATAACCATCTTTTTCTCTTTAGCATAATTGCCTCCTATAATTACCCTTGTAAAGCGACGCGCCATAGCTTGTATATAAGCGCCTTAAACGGTATTTTGAACAACATAATAGACGCAGCAAAAATTGTCATATTTCAACTTAAATAGTATAGCATATTTCCTTATATTTTGTCTACTTTTTCAGTCAAAATGTGACAGTATAGCGTTTTTAATAGTTTGTGTAAAGATTTGTCATCTTATGAATGTAACACATTTCTGCAATAAACAACATAATGAAAGGTTCTTTCTTTAACAATTAACCATTATATTACAAAAAGTATTTAGAAGTTTCACCTAATTTCACTTTATAACAGTTAAGTGTTAAAGAGGAACCTAATAATCATTTATATTAAGTTTTTATAATAAAATACTGCCAATTGTGTTCTGTCTCTTAAATTTAGCTTATCTAAAATAGTGCTTATACTATTTCTAACGGTACCTTCGCTTAAAAATAGCTTTCTTGCAATTTCCTTGTTGCTGAGTCCATCTGCTACAGCAATTATTAATTCTAATTCTTTTTCTGTAATTCCGTATCTTGAATAATCAATATTTTCCTTTTTATTAATTAGCTTAGGAATCTTTGATACAATATCATTACCAAATACATTTTGGCCCATGTGCACAGCCTGTAATGAAGGAACTATACTTTCAAAATTCTGTTTAATAATGTATCCCTTGGCGCCTATTTTAAGAGATTTTATTATATATTCATCGTCAGAAAAGGTGGTTAAAAAAAGAATTTTGGCATTACCATCAATTTTTAGAATTGCCTCGGCGGCTTCTAAACCTGTCATGGTTCCCATTCTAATATCCATTAGTATAATATCTGGATGTAAGCTTTCATATAGCTTGATGGCCTCTTTTCCATTGTAGCCTGTTCCTACTACAGAGATATTCTCCGCTTCTAATATAGTTTTTAGGGCAGCACACACTAATTTATCATCATCAACAACTACGACTTTCACTTGGATTCAATCCTTTCATAAATATTATTTTTTTGGTACGTAAATAAAAATTCTAAAACCATGGTCTGTATTAATATTTACATTTCCATCAATAGTAGCTACTCTGTCCATAATGTTTTTTAAACCTATACCATTATCAGTGGTATAGCATGCATTGGTACCATTGTCTTGTACAACTAATTGAAAAAAAGCAGAATGTTCTCGAATTATAATTGATACTTCAGTAGCATTGGAATGCTTAATTATATTTGATAAGGCCTCTTTTGTTACAGCAATAAAGCAGTACTTAATATTCTTTGAGGGATCTGACTCTATATCATAATTGAACTTGATTGAGCAAAAATTAAAATTATCTACTAGCTTTTGAATTTCACTTTGTAGGTCAATAGATTTCTCATGAAGGTTATGTACACTAGCTCGAATACTATCCATTGCCTCTGATAAGGTGTTTTTTATTTCCAATAATGAGTTTTTGGTTGGTTCATCTTTATTTACAACCAGTAAAGCTCCGATTTGCAAAATGGATCTAGAAAGTAGGTGCCCCACATTATCGTGTATATCCCTTGCTATTCTATTTCGTTCTGTTAAAGTAGCTAGGTGAATTTCATAATCCTGCTTTTCTAAAAGCTCTTTATTTTGCGTTTCTAGCTGAAGTGAAATTTCTTTTGCATTGTCTCGCAGCGCATGATAATCCCTTTCTAGTTTTTCTAAAGTAATAGTGCGGTTTTTCAATATAAAGGAACCTAAAATTAAGGTGGCTGTTTGCCAATTAAAATCGGACAAGGAATAAGTTGAAAGATTGATTAAGGGTAAATAGGAAAGCAACCACGTCCATTTAATTTTTAGAAAGAAGGAATCGTAGCAGATTAGAGGGATGAAGTAAATAAAAGGAGGTTTAAAGAAGCATAAAAATGTAAAAATCAAAAATATACATAATTTAACATATTGTGAGTCTAAGTAGCTTAAAATAGCACTTATACTTATTGTAATTAAAATTGGAACGATTATATAATTGCTATTCGTTTTAGGCAGGTATAAAGCCATGCAAATTAGAAAAAGTATTGTCTTATTAACTAAGTGTTTCATGTTAATTA
>ERZ773359.2884-NODE-2884-length-20771-cov-6.243532_pt1 | contig 20771 bp, 17 predicted proteins | sample MGYA00374955_ERZ773359 | MGnify/ENA primary metagenome ERZ773359 (study PRJEB29098, sample SAMN04486028) | biogas fermenter metagenome | study: EMG produced TPA metagenomics assembly of the Biogas fermentation microbial communities from Germany - Plant 4 DNA1...
AGAAAGGGTCGGAATAGTAATTATCTAGTTTTTTGTTGATGATTTTGATCAGTTGCGAAGATTTTCGCGATATATGCAATTTCGGCCCGTTTTCGGTTACATAATGGAGCCGATCCAAAGCCAGTTGGTATAGCCCTTGCTTATAAGCGATTAAGCCTAAATAATAATGACTGATAACAACGACCAACTTAGGATAGTTACCGGTAAAAACCTCCGAAAAACTTCTCTCTGCTCTCTCGAGATGTGTGCCGGTGAGTACATAGTACCGGCATAGAATCAATTGATAGTTATCCAACAATTGTGTGCGGTAACGGAGCGGAGCGGAATTGGCGATTCTAAATAATTCAGCGATCAACTCCTCGATTTTCTCGGTGCGCCTATTTTCTTCCAAGTAATAAAACCACGCCTTATAATACCAGAATCTTACGAACGGCGATAGTTTCGCCTCGTATTTCGCAATCCCCTTAAGAATCTCTTCTGTTTCCTCGACTCTCCCGCCGTCAAGCAAAATCATAGCTTTGGAGATTAGATTTAGCAGCCGGCCGTTTCGGGTCTTAATCAATGACTTTTGATATTTCCCGATCTCGCATAAATATCGGTCGGGATTACATTCGTTAAGATAAATCATCGTGATCGCCAAAAGTCGGTCGCGCTCGATTTTTTTGATTCGAAAATTACAAAAGAGAATGATAACTGAAAAAAGAAAATATGCAAGCCATTTTTCCGGATCAAAAATAATCAAGACGCTTAACGAGATTAAGGTAAAAAAACTAACGATAAGCATGATAAGTCTAAGTTTGCTCATGTTTCATCCCTAAAAAGATAAATTAACGGTTTCAGTCCCAAACCTGAAACAAAACTTTTCGCCTTATGACAAGCGACATCATCGATATACTTCGGACTGTGGTTATCCTCGCCGATGATTATCTTTGCCTCGGGATATTCGGACACGACCCGCCAAAACTCATAGCGCGGGTAAATATATGCCGGCTTTCCGTCCTGGTTAAGGATCCGTTTTCTCCTGATGCCGTTCGCGTTAATCTCGAGGATCACGTCGTTTTCAACGGCCGCTTCAACTATCGCCCGCGCCGCTGCTTCCAGGAAAGGATTCCAGTCGGGGCGCCTGAAAAGATAAATGTCGGGATGGGCGAAAATCTTGAAATATCCCGTCCTCATCGCGGCTATGACCTCGTCGCAATAACTGGCGATATCTTCATCGTTTAAATCATGATAAATATCGCGAATGAACGGACCGGTAAAAATAACGTGCTGGCCTAATATTAAATAATCAAGATCCTTATTCCAACGCTCGTAACATTCGTGAAAATCAGGATGATATTCTATTTCCAAACCGCGGTAAATTTTGATTTTATCGCCGTATTTCTTTTTCGCCTTTTCAATCTCGGGAAGATATATTTTATAAAACTCCTCAATCGTCATCCGGTAATGCCACTCTTTAAGGAGCGGCCCGTGATCGCTGATGCCGATCTCGCGGTAACCGAGTTCGACCGCCCGCGCGACGTAATCTATAGGCATACCCTCGGCATGATTGCATAACTTGGTGTGCGTGTGATAGTTGGTTTTAATCATTTTCAATCCTTATCCATTTGGCAGACCGCCCCTTTCCGAGCGGTCTTATGCACCCTGCTTCCCGCATCTTAAGCAAAGTCCTGTTAATCGTTGACTCGCTCACGTAGGGATGCTGGATGCGGATTTCTTCCTTAGTAAATATTTTCGGCAGGCGATAAATCGTGTTCTCGATATTGTCGCTTTTGTTGAGGGTGGCGTCAAATTTATACTCGTTAATCACGGCGTCGGCTTTCTCGTACCCTTGGAGGATAAACCGGAAAATAAAACGGACAAACCCGAGCGTCTGCGCCAGGCCTTCCCGCCAATTGACGCTCGCGTTTTGCAGTTCCTTGATAAAAGCGGGGTACTCGCCGTAAAGGATCTCGAAAAAGCTGATATACCGGAAAGCCTCGATCTCACCCTTCAACATCAACAAATAAAGAAGCAACAACCCGGTCGCGTGATTATGACTCGTGAAGGGCGCGATATTGAAGAAATCAATATAATAGTGCGAATAAACGATTAATCTCTCGTATTTCCGCTTTTCCAGGTAGTTCTCGACTTTCTCGTTGATCTCGTCGATTATCAGCCGCTTGCTTTTTTTCGCCTGGCTTTGCAGGACGGCGCGGCGGTCGGCCTCAGCGTATGCAAACTTAACCTCGCCGTAATGACCGTAAATGAAATTCGCGAAATCAAGTAAGTCGTTGCTTTGATGACGCATCTTGGGATAATGCTTTTGTATCTTCCGCAAAACTTCCTTGATCTGACTGAGCGTTTTTTCTTCCTTGTTTCGCGGGTTGGAATCCTTGGTAAGGATCAGGCGCATCCGCGTGTCGGTAATTTTCAGGTCCAAAATCCGCGCGAGAAAATATCCGTCCCGCTGGACCGTCTGTTCGACGACGCGGTCGATATCGGCCTTCAAGACTTGATACATCGCCTCGTTTTGGCCGATGCGGCGGTAAATCGCCGTGAGGTTCGCCAGGGCGTCGTTGGGAAGGACGAAATGACCGATATTGGAAATGGAACTCATAATCATTCCTCTTTTCATGGGCAGTTGTCGTTATTGTCGCGAACAAAAATGATGCTATCGGCGCCGCCGATTTTCGACAAGTTGATTTTCTTTCCGTAGACCAAATTTGCGTCCTTGATCGTCTGCGCGGGAACCGCGAGATAACCCTTGGCTCCCGCCAAATAAACGGGAACGTTCTCGCTCCGACCGCGGTAAGGCAGGACGGTCGAAGCGATGAAGTAATTGGGGTTCGCCCTGACGATTTTCGTGTACTGCCGGCCGACGTTGTTTTTTCGGCCCAGCGGCACGTCGTCGGGATTTACGCGTTTGATATAATCGCGGGACGTTAGAATGACGATCTGGCCGCGGTTGGGAAGGTAATGGCCGCCGATTACCTCGTCGCCCGGGCGGTTCTTCATCTCAAGCGCTTTAACGCCGTACGCTGGCGGCGCCATCGGCGGGATTTCATCCGCCTTATAGCGGTTGATATAACCTTCCTTCGTGATAACGACGACGTCGCTATCGCTTGGCCCGCAATCGACGCTCACAAGCTCGTCGCCCGCGCGAAGTTTCGTCGCGAGAAGCGACTTCGAATACCGGAAAGCGACATAATTCTTAAGCGGCACGCGCTTAATCAGGCCGTTTTTCGTCGTGAACAAAAGGTAAATATCCGCTTCGAAATCCTCGACCGCCATCGTGTGAACGACGCGCTCGTTCGGGTCGATCGTGACCAAGGTGCTGACGTTATAACCCAAATCGCGGTGACGGACCTCGGGGATTTTCTGAATCGGAAGATAAACGTAATTGCCGAGATTGGTGAACATAAGCAAAGTGTCAAGCGTCGTCGCCTTGTACTCGGCGACGATTAAATCGCCTTCCTTAAGTTTCGTTTCCTCGTTGCTGTTGTAAGCCTTGGGCGTCATCCGCTTAATATAACCGTCGCGGGTGATGATGAGATAAACTTCTTCTTTGGCGACCAATTCGCTGACCTCGACCTTGACTTCCTCGATTTCGTGCTCGATAACCGTTTTCCTTGGCGTGGAAAGTTCTTTCAGCGTCGCCTTAAGCTCGTTCTTTATCGCCTTCAAAAGTTCCGGCTCGCTCGCGAGAATGTTTTTCAGTTTCTCGATTTCTTCTCTTAGTTTTTCCGCTTCCTCGCTCAGCAGGACGATATCGGTGTTGGTGAGACGGTATAACTGCAAGTTAACGATCGCTTCCGCCTGCTCGAAGGTGAAGTCATAGGTGGAGACGAGATTTGCGATCGCGTCTTTCTTGTTTTGCGAGGACCTGATCGTCTGGATCACGGCGTCGAGAATCGAGACCATCGCGATCAACCCCTCGACGATATGGAGCCTTTTTCTCGCGGCGTTAAGCTCGTAATTGCTTCTGTTAGTGATGACTTCTTTTTGATGGGATATATACGCGTCAAGCAGACCGTCAAGCCCCATCAACATCGGCCGTTTGTTGGCGATAACGACCATGTTGAAGTTGTACGATACTTGCAGGTCAGTCTTTTTGATAAAGAAATTGCGGATGTCTTCCGGGTTAACGTCTTTGCGGATATCGACGACAATCCGCAGCCCCTCGCGATCGGTCTCGTCGCGGATATCGAGAACGCCGTCGATATTTTCCCGCGCGCAGATATCGTTCATCCGTTTCACGAGGGCCGCTTTGTTGACGTCAAAGGGAATCTCGGTAACGACGAGCTGGTTCTTGTTTTTCCCGGGAACGATTTCCGTTTTCGCTTTGATAACTATCCGGCCGCGACCGGTCTTATACGCCTTCTTGATCCCGTCGATTCCCTGGACGATTCCGCCGGTCGGGAAATCGGGACCCTGGACGATTTCCATCAATTTGTCTAAGGAGGCGTTTTTATGTTCCAATTTATATATCACGGCGCGAATTATCTCGTCGATATTATGAGGCGGAATCTCCGTCGCGTAGCCGGCGGAAATGCCGGTCGCGCCGTTGACGAGGAGGTTAGGAAATTTCGCCGGGAGCACCGTCGGCTCGTATTCCTCGTCGTCAAAATTGGGAACGAACCCGACCGTTTTTTTATTGATGTCGCGCAGGAGATACTCGCTGTATTTTGACAACCTGGCCTCGGTATAACGCATCGCCGCCGGCGGGTCGCCGTCAACGCTGCCGTTATTCCCGTGCATATCGACGAGCGGCAGCCGCATCTTAAAATCCTGGGACAAGCGCACCATGGCGTCGTAAACCGAGGCGTCGCCGTGGGGATGGTATTTGCCGATTACGTCGCCGACGATCCGCGCCGCTTTTTTATAGGGGCGTCCGGAAAAAAGCCCCAATTTATACATTGCGTACAATATCCGCCGCTGGACGGGTTTAAGGCCGTCGCGCGCGTCGGGCAAAGCCCGGTCCTGAATGATAAACTTCGAATAGCGGCCGAAACGCTCGCCGACGATAATATCGAGATCTTCCTCGATAATTTTCTCTTCGACGTATGCTTTTATCGCTTTCGCTACTTTTCTTTTCCCGGCCGGTTGCTTATTCATTAATCTCCACCTCTTCCAGCGTGAAATTATCCGTGTCTTCGAAAACGACGTTGTTTTCGATCCACTCGCGGCGCGGCGAGACCTCGTCGCCCATCAAAATGTTAATTTTTTGATCGGTCTCGCTGAAATCCTCAATATTGACTTTGATTAGGGTCCTCGTCTCCGGGTTCATTGTCGTCTCCCAGAGCTGGTCGCTGTTCATCTCGCCCAATCCTTTGAAGCGTTGGATCGAGATGTTTTTATAGGCGGCGACTTTCTCCTTCAATTCCTCGTCGCTCCAAGCGTACTCGGTTCGGCCGTTGCGGTGGGTTATTTTATATAACGGCGGTAAGGCGAGATACACGTAACCTTGCTCGATTAACTCCCGCATATAACGGAAGAAAAACGTCAGAAGCAAGACCTGGATATGCGCGCCGTCGGTATCGGCGTCGGTCATAATGATGATTTTTTGGTAATTGGTCCTGGCGACATTTAAATCGCGACCGTAGCCGGCGCCGATGGCGGAAATTATCGACATTATCTCCTCGTTCTTCAAAAGCTCGTCCGGTTTCGCTTTCTCGGCGTTGATAACTTTTCCGCGGAGGGGCAGGATCGCCTGGAAGCGCCGGTCGCGACCGAGTTTCGCGCTCCCGCCGGCGGAATCGCCCTCGACGATAAAAAGCTCGTTCGTTTTCGGGTTGCGTTCCTGAACGGGGATAAGTTTCCCCGAGAGGTCGGCGGTCTTCGTTATCTTTTGCTTTAAGGCGCGCACTTCTTCCCGCGCTTTTCTTGCCGCTTCGCGGGCGCGGAAAGCGCGGATCGCGTTTTGGACTAGGGTATTGGCGATTTCCCCCTTTTCCGCAAGGAAAAATTTCAGTTTCTCGGTAACGATCGTCTCGACGGCGGTTTTCGCGTCGGCGGTGCCGAGTTTATTTTTCGTCTGTCCCTCGAACTGAAGAATATTCTCCGAGATCCGCACGGAAAGCACGGCCGTGAGCCCCTCGCGGACGTCGATTCCCTCGAGATTAGGATCCTTTTCCTTCAAAAGGCCGCGCATCCGGGCGTAATCGTTAAACGCCTTCGTGAGCGCAGATTTCAAGCCGGTCTCATGCGTGCCGCCGTCCCTGGTGCGGATGTTATTCACGAAACTCATGATGTTTTCCGAATATGTTTTCTGGCAATACTGCAGCGCGCACTCGACCTGGATGTTGAGATGATTTCCTTCCAGGTAGATCGGCTCGTGAACTGGCTGCTTATTACGGTTAATGTCTTTGATGAATTCCGAGATCCCGTCGTAAAACACGAAGATATCTTCGGCGCCGGTGCGCTCGTCGACGAGCTCGATCTTTAATCCTTTTATTAGATAGGCCGATTCCTTTAGCCGCTGCGCGCAAAGTTTATAATCGATGATGGTGGTGGAGAAAATCGTGGCGTCGGGTTTGAAATGAACCGTCGTTCCCGTTCTTTTGCTTCCGACGGAGATTTTCGGCTTCTGAATAACCGCGCCGCCTTTTTCAAAGCGTTGAAAATAAACCTTCCCGTCGCGGTGAATCGTGAGTTCCACCCACTCGCTTAAGGCGTTGACGACGCTCGCGCCGACGCCGTGCAGGCCGCCGGAAACTTTGTACGCGCCGTCGGCGTCGAACTTACCGCCGGCATGCAAGGTGCAAAAAACAACCTGCGGGGTCGGCAGGCCGGTTTTGTGCTTGCCGGTCGGGATGCCGCGGCCGTTGTCCTGGACTTCGACGGAATTGCCCTTGTGAATAATCACGCGGATATGATCCCCGTGACCCGAAAGCACTTCGTCGATAGCGTTATCGACGATTTCCCAGATTAACTGGTGCAGACCGCGCGCGTCGCTCGATCCGATATACATCCCCGGTCGTTTGCGAATCGCCTCCATGCTTTGTAAAACTTGGATTTTCGATTCGTCATAGACATTCTTCCTTGATTTTGTCATTCTTTTTATCCCTGGCCTTTCTTCTTATAATATATTATAGCATATATTTAACCAAAAGTAAAACATTATATTTGAAAAAATAACATATTCAATCAACATTATTGAATATATTTATAATTCTTTTTTCGCCATTTTCCGCAAATATACTTTCCGAAAATACCGATTGCATTTGAACTTTGATTATAATATAATAGTATTCAGGTGATTTGATGGCATATATTATACAATTTGGCTTGCTCGTGATTGCTTATCTTTTAGGTTCGATTCCCTGGGGGGTAGTCTTCGGAAAAATCAAGGGAATCGATATCCGCGAGCACGGAAGCAAAAATATCGGCGCCACCAATACCGGGCGCGTTCTCGGCCAACGCTATGCCATATACACATATATCCTTGACATGGTTAAAGGCGCTTTAATCGTCTTCCTCTTCCGCTTCGGGATTATTCCGATGAAGTATTGCTTGCTTGAGGAACCGTTGATATACGGTTTCGCGGCGGTTTTGGGACACACGTTTTCCGTATACCTTAAGTTCCGCGGCGGGAAAGCTGTCGCCACCGGCGGCGGCGTTATTTTCGGCTATTGTCCGTGGCTTTTGCTCGCCGGACTCGCCGTCTTTTTCCTCGCGACCTTCATAAGCAAATACGTCTCGGTCGGCTCCCTCACTTCCGCAACCTTCGCTCTCGTGATGACAGTGATTCTCGCGATCCTCGGAAGCGATCCCCTAATCCCGGAGCTCAAAATCACTTTTACCCTGCCGCTTGTCACGGCCGTGATATATGTTATTATTATTATTCGCCATAAATCAAATATTCAGCGAATAATTCGAAAAAGCGAATCAAAGGTCAGTTGGCGCCTGCCCAGGAAGCGCGATAAATAACTTATCAACTCGAAAATATCGGCAACTTCATATAAATCAAGAAACCATCAAGGAGTAAAGCTATGATTACCACATTCATGACCTTTAACATCCAAACTTGTCGCAACTACCACACGCGCGCGATCGAGGTCGATCTAATGGCGGATACGATTAAAAACACCCGAGCCGAGATTATCGGTCTAAACGAGGTGTTTGGCGACGGGCCCAACCAGGCGACGCTTATCGCCGATAAACTCGGCTACCGCCATCACTATTTCGCTCAGGCGATCGTCGCCAAAGGCCGCCCCTTCGGCAACGCGTTGATCTCGAAATACCCTTGGAAGGAGATTGAGACGATTCCGATTCCCGATCCTCCGCGCGATACCGACGAGTATTATGAAAGCCGCGTCATTATCAAGGCCCGTTTTGAAAACCCCGATTTCACCGTTATCGCCTCGCATTTTGGCCTTGCGAAAAGCGAGCAGGTCAACGCCATGAAAACGACGCTTTCTTTAATCGACGAAGTAAAAACGCCGCTCGTTTTGATGGGTGATTTTAATATCACGCCAAACGACGATAAAATCAGGCCCTTTTTTGAGCGCTTAAAGAACGCTTATGACGAAAAGATTCCCAGTTTCCCGTCGGGAGCGCCGGAAAGGCGCATCGACTATATTTTTGTCAGTCCCGATATCAAAGTCATAACGTCGGCGATCGTCGCCGCGGTCGCTTCCGACCACCTTCCCCATATCGCCGTTTTAGACATACCGGAATAAAAAAACCCCATCCATACCAGTTCAAGTTCAGTTTGGTATGGACAGGGGTTTTTATTTGGCTTGTTGCATTGACTGCATGATTTGTCTAACTTGTTTTTCCGACGGGGTCCGGCCCATTTGCTGGAACATGACGCGAATCATTTTCTCGTTAATCGGCGGGTTTTTCTCCAAGTAATTTTGGAATACTTTCCGGGAGACGAAAAAGCCGACAACGAGTCCGACAATCAAAGTCCCGAGCAAAATTAGGGTAAGTCCCCACCAGGGTAAATACACTAATAACATCGTTTCGTTCACTCCTTTAGTATTTCTATAGTTTATTTTACACTATCACGGCAAAAAATACAATCTTTATTTATAATAATGAAAACATTTTACACGTCTAATTTCAAATTTACGATTGAACTTTAAGCGCAAATATGATAAAATATATGCGAATAATAGGAGGAAAATATGCCAAGATTTATTACTGATGCATGCATAGCCTGTGGCAGTTGCGCCTCGGAATGTCCGGTGGATTGCATTAAAGAAGGCGATATTTACGTAATTGACGAAGACCAATGCATCGACTGCGGAGCTTGCGAAGAAGTATGCCCGACTGAGGCGATTGTTCAGAAATAATTTATTAAGGATTACGGTCAAGTTAAACGGCTTGGCCGTTTTTTTATGCCGGTAGATTTTTCTTATACGTATTTGCTTGCCTGCAAGTTGAACCAATACGCGTATTTTCCGTTTTGCTTCAGAAGTTCGAAATGCGATCCGCGCTCGACGATATGCCCGTCGTCAAGGACGAGGATCTTATCGGCCAGCGTCGTATTGGAAAGCCGGTGCGAAATGATGACCGCGTTTTTCCCCTTGCTTAAGTCATACAACTGCGCAAAGATACGATCCTCGGAAATGGGATCAAGCGCGGCGGAAGGTTCGTCAAGGATCATGAACTCGCTCTCCCGGAAATACGCCCGGGCCAGCCCGACCAGCTGCCACTGACCGCCCGATAAGTCTTTGCCATTATCGGCGTAATAACGGCCCAGGACACTGTCAAAACCGTCCGGCCAATCCTTGATGATGTCGGTCACGCCGCTAATATCGCTCGCCTTTTGTAATTTCCCATCATCAAACCTTTCCGCAAAATCCGAAAGCGCGATAATTTCTCTTAAGGGCAAGCAATAGGTGACATAATCCTGGAAAAGCACGCCGAACACCCGCCGGACGGCGTAGACGTCGTATTCCTTGATATCGATTCCGTCAAGTTTGATCACGCCCTTTTCCGGGTCGTAAAACCTAAACATCAGCTTGATGATCGTCGATTTTCCTGAGCCGTTCTGCCCGACGAGGGCGATTTTTTCATGCGGCTCGATAACGAATGAACAGTTCTTTAAGACATAATCTTCACAGTTGGGATAGCGGAAATAGACATTGTGGAACTCGATGCGGGGGTTGCTTCCGGGGATCCGTTTCCCGCATTGCTCGTATTCCGGTTTCATGGCAATGAATTCTTTCAGGTTTTTCAGGCGGACGTTGTTTACCATAAGCCTGTTAACGTTCGTCATTAATTCGATCGACTGCTCGCGCAGGCGGGCGACCATGGAAATGTTGTATTGCAGGTTGCCGATACCGATTTCCTTTGCGATTACGCCTTGTACTGAAAAAATAAGCATAATGAGTTCGCTCATAAAATTAAGAAGCAGGAAAAACGAGATGCGCGCGGTATGCCAGATGCCGGCCTTTGTCCTTTTCTTATATAACCGCCGCCAGATTTCCTTATAGCGACCGAGGAAGAAATCTGCCAGTTTGTTAAGCTTGATTTCAAACTGGATGTTGTTATCATAAAAGGCATTTTTATAGTAGTCCTTCTTCCGGTCATCGCGGGTCTGTGCCTCTTCCATTTCCCTCATGAAATTGGTATGCTTATTATCATAGATGAAGAAGGGGATGAGGAGGAGGATTGTCAGTACGCCGATCCAGCCATTGATCGTCGTGACGATGATGAACGTTGCGATGACGTTTATTATCGCAGAGAAAATGTTAAACACCAGCCATGCGACACTTCCCATGATTTCGAAATTACTCCGCGTAATCCGGACCTTATCGCCCATTTTGGCGGAATCAAAGAACGCCAGGTCGATCCGGGACGTTTTATCAATCATCACGTTTTCTATATACATCGTAAGGGCTACGCCGTATCTCGCCCTGACATAAATGTCGAAATTAAACAACAGATATGTAAGCAGTTTAAATGATAAATAAACGATTAACAAGATGAAAACGTCTTTCGCGTTTCCCGCAACCACGCCGTTGAGAATTCCCCGCCAGAGCCAAATCGTCGCAAGCGGTATGAATGTGGTTGAAAGCAACACGAGACACTTGAGCAGAAAGTATTTCTTCGAAGCGAGAAAACTCGTCTTAATCCCGAACCATATATTAGTCAGGGTGTTTTTTATAAATGATAAAGCTTTACGCATCGACGGCTTCCTCCTTTAGGGTGTACTTCTGCAATTGCAGATTGTATAACTTCGCATAAAGTCCATCCTGCCTGATGAGATTCTCGTGCTTACCGCTTTCGACGATCTTCCCGCCGTCAAGGACAATAATCTTATCGGCGAGTTTCGAACTGGAAATGCGGTGCGAGATGATTATTCCCGTCCGGTTTCCTGATATCTCGGCAAATTGCCGGAAGATTTTATCCTCCGCTTCCGCGTCCAGCGCCGCTGAGGGCTCATCAAGGATTATAATCGGCGCGTTTTTAAAATAAGCGCGCGACAAGGCGATTTTCTGCCATTGCCCTTTGGAGAGTTCCACGCCGTCATCAGCGAACCGCCGCGTCATGTCGGTATCCAGACCGTTTGAAAACTTCGAATACTCCTCATAAATACCTCCCAGTTTCAAAGCCTCAATGATCTCCTCGTCATCGTCGATTCCGGCTACATTCGACAGCGCCACGTTATCTCGCAATGTGAGCGGGAACTGGACAAAGTCCTGAAATAGGACGGAAAACTGCTGACGTACTTCGTCGATATCGTAATCCGACATTGGATGGTCGTTAATGAGGATTCGGCCGGATTGCGGTGTATAGAGGCCAAGCATCAACTTAACGATTGTCGTTTTACCGGAACCGTTGATACCGACGAGTGATAGCTTTTCGCCTTTCTTTAAAGTAAATGAAACGCCCTTCAACACCGGCTTATCCGTCATGGGATAAGTGAAATGGACATCTTCAAAGGTTAAGGAGTGGAATTCTTTTACAGGCATGACTTGCCCGGATTGTTTTTCGACAGGCATGGCGATGAATTGTATAAGTTTCTCTAATCTTTTTGCTCCTATGTAATAGAGGGTGAGGATTAAGTATGTGATATTTTCAAAGGCCATCGTTGCTTTGAGCGCAAAACCAATATATAACGTGGCTTCGCCTATCATTATATTCCCGGCAAGCGCCTTGCTGATGACAAAAAAGGTGAAAACAATCTCGCCGCTTCTTTTGACCAATTCTGTCACGGTTCTTACGGTAAGCTTTTTCAAATCTAACTTTCTAAGACCCTTTATGAATTTAACTTTTTCCTCGTTATATCTTTCCTTGATAGGATTCGACAGGTTGTACATCCGCACATCCTTGGCTGGCCAGGGATCCGTGAGCATCCAGCGGTAATAGCTGGATTTGCGTATATCGGGAGTCGATTTTCTCAGGAAAATGTCCATCTTTCTACCGATGTAAATCTGCGAAATAACGCCCGGGATAGTTAATGCGAGAAACAAAAGAGAATACAAATAATCAAAACTGATAAGCGATAAAAAGGAAATGATGAACGTATAGGCGCCGAAGAAGACATTGGTGATGAAATGAGTAAGATTGACCACTTCGTCTCTCGAATATTTCAGATAATCAACGGTATCGCGACCGTGGGAGGTATCAATAAATGACATCGGCAATTTAGCAAGTTTCTGCGATACCATTAAATCATACTGATGAATAATCCTGGTTTTTATTACTGTTTCCAAAAATCTCAGTATGTAATCTATGACTTGCCGCAATATCGTCACGACGATAAATAACGCGATCCATAAAGACAATTGCTCCCTGCTGATGTTATCCTTTACAACCTCGTCCAAAATGTTTTTCAGAAAATAAATCGAAAGCAAAGGACAAGTTTCAGAAAGTAAACGAAGGATGAGAAAGAAAATGTAGCGCATTTTATTGGATGTGTAAGTAAATTTCAACGAAAACCACATTGACTTCCAGAATGATGCTTTTTCGTTCATGATCTCTCCAAATTCACATGTTGTTTTATATAAAAAAAGCCCTATATAGGGCACAGTTTTCACAAATCATTTCATTCGAGTTTTCCTATCCCCTACAAGCACACTCTAATTCCTATAATCTAAAAACTGTATGATAACGGATCGGTATTGATTTCGGACACGAAGACCCGGCCTGTAAGTCCCAGGCCGTTTTCAATTTCGTCTTTCACCGCCGGAAGGACCATTCTTTCAATGCCATGACCGACATCGATTAACGCCAGATCGCAAGCGCTGGCCAACTGAGCGATATGAAGTTTGATCTCGCCCGTCACGAAACAATCCGCTCCTTCTACAAGGGCCTGATTGATTGTTTCCTCGGTCGCGCCGCTTCCGCCGATGATGCCGACTTTCCGGATCACCTTTTTTTCTTCACCTACGACTTTCACCGCGGGAAGTTCGAAGCGTGCTCGTACAATTTTCGCAAATTCCCCAAGCGTCGTCGGTTCGATCTCCCCGACCCGCATCAGTTTATCCTTGACGGGACAGCCGCCGGCGATGCGGGCATTTTGAAGTCCGAGCCGGACCGAAAGAACGTCGTTAACCCCGCCTTCCGCCGCGTCCAGGTTCGTATGCATGACATAAACCGATAAATCATGCTGACAAAGGCGCTTGATGATTTTCCCCTTCGGCGTTGTATACAGAATTTTATTAAGCGGAGTGAAGATGATCGGATGGTGGGTAATGATTAGGTTGGCTCCTCTGGCGACGGCCTCATTCGCCACATCAATCGTCAAATCGAGGGCAAGAAGGATGTTCGCTAATTCGATATCGCCGGAACCGATTACATGGCCGATGCGCTCGGCGTCGAAATCGGCGGCCAGTTCCGGCGGGTATTTCTTTTCCAAAAAGGCGATGATGTCGCTAATTACCATAATATCTCCTCGATTTCCTTGATTCTTGCCCCGATTTCCGGAGCGTCTTCGCTTATATTCTTTAAGCGCTCGAGTTCTTTTTCGAGTTTCTCACGGAATACCGGGGATTTTTCCTTTAACAGGACCGGACCAAACCGGTATTCGATCTCGGTATACTCGGGAACATAATCGACCGGCGTGAATTCGATAATCTCGTAAAACCGACGGCCTTCCTTAATCACTTCTTCTCTTGTAATCGAGAGAGACAGTCCGGCGAGCCCCGCCCGCAAAACCTCAAGATCGCGATTCGCCTGGATAATCAGCCTGGCGTCCCTTACTTTTTCCCGGCCGGAGTTTATTATCTCAAGGACGTTGTGCCCGCCAATCCCGCTCAAGATTATCGCATCAACCTCTTCGCTAAGGTCGCATAAACCGTCGGAAAGGCTAAAACGGACTTGCTTATAAAAGGGAAAGGGGGAAATGTTCTTGACGGCGGAAGCCAGGGGCCCCTCTTTATTGTCAATGGCGACGGCGTAATCGACTCCGTGACGCCGGAAAGCCTCGATTATTAAGTAACCGTGATCGCAGCCGACGTCGGCGATACTTTTCGCGGGCGGGATGAAAGCCGCGACCGCTTGGATGCGTTTCGATATCATATTATCCCTCGTTAATATTATACCCGTTTAAACAAAAAAAGGCAATCATTGTTGCCTTTTTTATTTGTATTGACTGAGCCGTTTCTGTCGCGTCGGGTGGCGCAGGCGGCGAATCGCTTTCGCTTCGATCTGCCTGATCCGCTCGCGGGTAACGCCAAATTCTCTGCCCACTTCCTCAAGGGTATGAGGCTTCCCGTCGGTAAGACCGAACCGCAAACGCAAGACTTTTTCCTCGCGCGGCGTCAATGTCCTTAGGACTGTGTCGATTTCTTCCTTGTATTTCTCGTTTATCGTGTAGTCAAGCGGGTTGGGAAGTTCGGTGTCATGCACGAAATCGCCCAAGGTGGAATCGTCTTCCTCGCCGACCGGCGTCTCGAGCGACACGGGTTCCTGAGCGATCTTTTGGATTTGCTGGACCTTTTCGACCGTGATCTTCATCTCAGCGGCGAGTTCCTCCGGCGTCGGCTCCCGGCGCAACTCCTGCGTCAGCTTTCGCTGCGTCCGGACGAGCTTATTGATCGTCTCGACCATATGGACGGGGATCCTTATCGTCCTGGCCTGGTCCGCGATCGCCCTGGTAATCGCCTGTCTGATCCACCAGGTGGCGTAAGTAGAGAACTTAAAGCCCTTGGTCGGGTCAAATTTGTTGACGGCCTTCATCAATCCCATATTGCCTTCTTGAATCAAATCCTGGAATTGCATGCCGCGGCCGAGATACCTTTTCGCAATCGATACGACGAGCCGCAAATTCGACTCGATTAGAATTTCCCGGGCGTCAAGACCTTCTTCCACAAACCGCTTGTATTTCGCGATTTCTTCTTCCGTGAGTTCCTTCTTGCCTTTCTCGTGCTGGCGGAGAACTTCCTGAGCCAAAAGCCCTTGCTGGACGGTGCGGGAAAGTTCCAATTCGCGAATCGTGGTCAAGAGCGGAATTTGGCCGATTTCCTTAAGGTACATCTTGACGGGGTCGTCGGCCTGGGTCGGCACGAAAGTCGTGACGAGGTCGTCGATATCCTTGGTCTTAAGCTCGCTTTCGATTTCGCTCGTGAATTCGTTAAATTCCGGGTCGGCTTCCAAATCGCCGATAAAGCCCTCGAAATCCAAGCCCTCGTCGTCATCCTCAAGATTATTGTCGGTATCGTATTCAGAGAGGTCTTCGCTGCGGACAAGATCGATATTCTCGCTTTCCAAGAGTTTCGCGATCTCGTCAAAATCCTCGCTGTCCTCGTCGATTAATTCCAATATATCTCTAATGGCGATATAACCGTTTCTTTTTCCTTTTTCTATTAATTCCATCAGCGGTTGGTTGTCATAAATCATGGTAATCACTCCTTTAGCTTAATTGTGATTAGCGGCAACTTTGTTTCTCTGAATTTTTTTAAGAGATCGGCGGTTTTTTCTTCGTTTCGCATTTGGTTTGCCTGTTCGTAATACTTATTTTTCTTTATCGTCTCGATTAACTCCGTAACTTCGGCGTATTCGCCGATAAACTCGGAATTTAGAATTTCCGTGAGAATAAGCGCTTCTTCCGCGTCAAGCCATCCCCGGAACTCGTCCAAATCCATAATTTCGCTTTTCTCGTAATAATCAAAGAGCTTATAGAGGATGCTCCGGGTGTGGCGGTTAGCCGCGGTATAGGAAAACAATTTTTCCTTGGCCTCAAGGTACTTATCGCGGTGATAGATCAAAGTCTTGATTAAGGCTTTTTCGGAGTTCTCGTACTTGAGCTTTTTATGGCGCCGGAAGGAAACGGGTTTTTCCGGCTTCCGCGCGAGCTGGAACGGCCGAGGGGATGATTTCCCGAAGTCGTTTTGCAGGGATTCTTCCGTGACCTTCAGGTCGGCGGCCATCTTCTTTAAATAAAGCTCGTTGATGACGGCGGAATTAAAGAACGAAAGATGCCGAAACATGTTGTTCTTAAACTCCTCGATGCTCGTGATGTCATCGGGATCGAGAGTATCCTTTTCGACCGCGTAGAGATAATCGATGCCGTTAAGCTTGTTCTCAAGCAAGAATTCTTTCAATTTTTCCGGGCCGAAGGTTTTTAAGTAATCGTCGGGATCGTATTTGTCCGGAAGCAAGACCGCCTTGGCGGTAATCCCGGCGTCGGCCAAGAGATAGATCGCCTTTTTCGCGGCCTCGCGCCCGGCCGCGTCGCCGTCAAAACAAAGGACGACGTTTTCCGTAAGCCGCTTAATCGCGTTAATTTGCGCGTCGGTTAGCGCCGTTCCCATAATCGCGAGCGCATTCTCGACGCCCGCACGATGGGCGGCGATAACGTCCATAAAACCCTCGAACACGTAAACGGCGTCGGCGGCGCGGATTTCGCCGCGGGCTTGCTCGATATTGTAAAGGATTTGTCCTTTTTTAAAGATCGCGTTTTCGGCGGTGTTCATGTATTTGGCTTCTTGGTCGCCTTCGCGATACACTCTCCCGCTGAAACCGACGATATTGCCGTTAATGTCTTCGAGCGGGAACATAATCCGGCCGCGAAAAACGTCGTAATAGTCGTTTTTACCGCTCCGGACGACGCCCGCCTCAATCATATCGAGGGGTAGGCGCTGCTCGCGCAGGAGCGCTTTATATAAAAGATCGCCCTCGCGGGGCGCGAGCCCGATTCTAAACCTCTTTATTATTTTATCATCCAAGCCTCTTTTATACAAATATTTTAAAGCTTCTTGGCCTTCCGCGGTATTATAAAGGGAAAACTCGTAGAAGTTTGTGGCTAATTCGAGAATATCGTAGTATTTTTTGAGAACTTGGCTTTTTGCGCCGGCGGCGCCGATATCAAGCTTGATGCCGAGTTTTCCCGCGAGTCGCGTCACCGCCTCGACGAAGGAAACCTTCTCGAAATTTTGGACGAAGGAAATCACGTTCCCCTTCGCCCCGCAGGAAAAACAAGTATAGATCTTTTTCGTCGGCGACACGGTGAGCGATGGATTGGTGTCTTTATGAAACGGACAAAGGCCGACAAAATTGGCGCCTTTTTTGTTTAGTTTGACCTTATCGCCGATAATCTCGACGATATCGGCTTCCTCGCGGATTTTTTGAATCGTTTCCTCGGGAATTAACACCATCCATCATCTCCCTTTCGTTATTTTAATCCCTCGCTAATATAATTAGCAAGTTCGGCTATTTTTACCCTTTTTTGCTCCATCGAATCGCGTTCGCGAACGGTGACGGTATCGTTGTCCATTGTTTCGTAATCGATCGTCACGCAAAACGGAGTGCCGATCGCGTCTTGGCGGCGGTATCGGCGGCCGATATTCCCGCTGGCGTCATACTCGCAAACATGGTCCCGAAGCAACAGCTGATATACCTCTCCCGCCTTCTCGCCCAGTTTGTTCACGAGCGGGAGCACGGCGACCTTGACCGGCGCGAGAGCAGGTTTCAACCTTAAGACGTCCCTTTCCTCGCCGTTGGGAAGCGTCTCGCGCTCGTAAGCGCTCGTTAAGAGCGCAAGGAGCAGCCGCTCGACGCCGAGGGACGGCTCGATTACGTAAGGCAGGTAGCGGGTATTGGTCTCCTGGTCAAAATACTCGAGATTTTCCCGCGCGTGTTCCTGATGAACACGTAAATCGTAGTCGGTCCGGTCGGCGATACCCCATAACTCGCCCCAACCGAAAAAGAACTTAAACTCGATGTCGGTCGTCGCGACCGAATAGAACGACAACTCGTTCGGGGCGTGGTCGCGACACCGGAGCCGGTTCTTGTCAAGACCAATCTCCTCGAGAAAATCAAGACTGAACCGCTTCCAGTACTCGAACCACTCGAGATCGGTTCCCGGTTTGCAGAAGAATTCAAGTTCCATCTGCTCAAACTCGCGCGTCCGGAAAATGAAATTACCGGGGGTAATCTCGTTCCGGAAACTTTTGCCGATCTGGGCGACGCCGAAGGGGAGTTTTTTCCGAGAAACGCGCTGGAGATTTTTGAAATTGACGAAAATCCCCTGCGCCGTTTCCGGACGCAGATAAACGGTGTTCTCCTCGTTTTCGATGACGCCCTGGTTGGTTTTAAACATCAAGTTGAACTTGCGAATATCGGTAAAGTCGCTTATCCCGCAGGTCGGGCAGGCGACGCCTTCTTCGCGGATATATTCGTTCAGTTCCGCGACGGTCATGTTTTCCGTCCGGACTTTCCCGGCCGCGTGGGCTTCGATCAAACTGTCGGCTCGGTAACGGACGCCGCATTTCCGGCAATCGACCAGCGGGTCGGAAAAACCGGCCACGTGCCCGCTCGCGACCCAGACTTTCGGGTTCATTAAAATCGCGCTGTCCAGCCCGATATTATAAGGCGACTCGTGGACGAACTTTTTCCACCAGTAACGCTTGAGATTGTTTTTCAGCTCGACGCCGAGCGGGCCGTAATCCCAAGTGTTGGCGAGGCCGCCGTATATTTCGCTGCCTTGAAAAACAAAGCCGTAGTTTTTTAGGTAAGCGACGAATTTTTCCATATTCATTTCTTCCACAATCTAACACTCCTTACAGAATCCGTTTCATAATATTATATCACAATTTTTCTTTCCTTGTAAAGTATTTTCATAATTTGCGGGCGGGGTCAGCGGAACCAAGTAAACAGGAATCCGGAGGGGGAAAGTTGCGTGAAGACGATGATGAGGCTCGCCGTTACAAGGTATTGGGCGAGGCCGAGATGGAGGCTGAAGCGTAATTCTTTCCGCCGCTGGATACGGTATGCCACATATTGGCCGCCGATTATGGAAACAAGGCAGACAGCGTGCCAGAAAACCGCGGTAAAGGTCCGGTATCCGATCAGATAATAAAGGGCGAAGATAAACGCCGTGATCGCCATCATGACAAGCGATGAAACGACGCGCGAAAGGAGGTAATTGTTCGGATACTCAAAGGCCACGACGTACTCGATGAGCACGAGCGCTGTTACCGCCGTGAAATATGCCTTGAAACTTTCGAAAATACTGCCGTTCGCGGGAAAAGCGACGCGATTGAAGGCGGTATCGATCAGACGGTTGCCCTGACGGGCAAGCGATGCCAGCACGAAGAGTGTCGCGCCCAGCGCCACCACTTCTTTGAGAAAATGCTTCTTCTTCATTATGTCATCACCACTTACTATTATGACATCAGGAGGGCGGGCATATGCGGGAAAACGAAAAAGCAATTTATCGGCGATAAATTGCTTTCATCGTTTTCGTTATTTTCGGTTATCCGATCGATCTTACTTAAGGCCGAGATCTTCAAGAGCCTGCTCGATCGCCTCATAGTAATGAGAAGCGGTAACAGTGATGCCGGCAAGCGCGTTGGGGGTGTTGTTATCCTGTTTGATCTTTCCATCTTCCAAAGTGAAGCCGGTCAAACCATTTTCAAGGACGTACGCCGCTAACGCATCGACCTGCTGGAACCATTCGAGCTTATCGTTTTCTTCAAGCCATTCCTTGTATTCCTCAAGGACTTCGGCGTCAGAAAGTTCGCCCTGGATGCCGGAATCGCGGAAATGCATGCCATAGAGGTATTGCAGTTCCTGCTTCGTCTTCTCGTTCCAAACGAACTTGCCATCCGTGCCCTTCGAGCCCTGACGAGTGTCGATCTTGATTTCGCTCAGTTTGCCTTCCTTGTCGATTTTGACGGTGGCCCAAACCAAGTCGGAACCATTGGTGGTGACAACCTGAGTGACGCCTTTCTTCGCGTTCTTGACGGCCTGCTTGGCAACCGCGACATATTCGTTATCGATGATAGATACGCCGGTGATGTAGGGGAACTTGCCGTCGGCGTCGGGATTCTTGATGCCTTTTTCCAGCCAGTATTTCTCGATCAATTCGGCCTGTTCGAACCATTCAAGCTTGTCGTTTTCTTCAAGCCATTCTTTGTACTGGTTCAATACGGCTTCATCATTGATATCGCCGGTAATTCCGGAATCGGGGAAGTGCATCGCATAACGATAGCCCAATTCTTTCTTCGATTCGGCGTTGAACGAATAGCCGGAGCGCTGCGTTTCGTCGGCATGGGATTGGATCTGGTCGATATCATAATCGACGATCTTTCCGTCTTCGACGGTGACGGTCACGATTGTGACCTGCGGAGCGCCATAGTTAAGGCTTTCCTTGAATGCCCGGTAAACGCCGTCCTGCATTTTTCCATCGCAGGCGGTCAGGAATACCATGGACATCAGACCAAGAACGAATACAACGAAAATCTTCTTGAAAATTTGCATTTGTCTTATTCCTCCTGTTATTATTCTTAGATTTTAAGACCAGCTAATTATACCATATCATGTGAATGATTACAACGGATTTTTTATATGATTATGAATGTAATGTGAATATATTATGATAATTTCAT
>ERZ773359.2889-NODE-2889-length-20742-cov-4.879635_pt1 | contig 20742 bp, 12 predicted proteins | sample MGYA00374955_ERZ773359 | MGnify/ENA primary metagenome ERZ773359 (study PRJEB29098, sample SAMN04486028) | biogas fermenter metagenome | study: EMG produced TPA metagenomics assembly of the Biogas fermentation microbial communities from Germany - Plant 4 DNA1...
TAATTAATGCGGATTTAGGATTGAATCCTTGGAATGTTTTGAATCAGGGTATATCGCTTAATACTTCTTTAACTTTTGGACAAGCAGCTCAAACAGTAGGGCTTTGTATAGTTTTATGTTGCAGTTTTTTTAAAACTGTACCAGGAGTTGGAACGCTCCTAAATATGTTTTTTATAGGGTTTTTTGTAGATATATTAAACCAGTTAAGTTTATTCTCGGTGCCGCAAAATATGATATATAAACTATTAATGCTAGCATGCGGCATTATTGCTTTTGCTTTGGGCACTTGCTTTTATATTAGGGAAAATCTGGGGGCAGGTCCGAGGGATACTCTTATGGTAGTATTATGCAAGAGAACGAGGTTTAAGGCAGGCACTATAAAAGTTGGCATTGAGTTAATAGTAATATTCATAGGATATCTATTAGGAGGTAAAGTAGGAGTAGGTTCATTGATAATAGCCTTAACTGTTGGCCCGGTACTTAACAAGGTGTTTAGCATTTTTAATTATGATGTAAAGAAAAACCATCAGGAAAATATAATTGAAACCTTTAATAGATTCAAAAGTATAGCAAATAATATATGAAAGCACGTCAAATAGCTTTGAAGATAGTTTTTGACTTGCTTTTTTTGTGTTACAAAGTGAACTCTTATATCTGAAGTCCATATCTAATATGTATTTTTTGGTGTCCTTTAGTGTTTTTAGTGGTTTCAAATAAACACCCAAATGTAATAGCCTAACAGCAGTGACCAGAGGCAAATCTAAATGAATAACCAAGCCAATGCATTATAGTAAAAAAGTCCTAGAAAAATATAGCAAACAAGTCCTATTAAGATATAGAAAATTAATCATTCTTATGTTAAAATAATTACTAACAAATTTGTTATTTTTATGTTTAACCTATTGTGAAGTTTCTGGGGGAATCTTAATGGATCTAATAAACAATCGATATGAAACTATTGAACTTTTAAAAGAAGACAAAAACGGTTGCGAATATATAGTGAAAGATTTATACAATGATAATATGCTCAAAAGGCTTAAAGCCATTGATTATGTTCCTGAAACCAAAGAGTTTATTGAATATATGAAGATAAATTACTATGATTATATGAATCTAATTCATCCCAATATAGCAGAATTTTATGGCTTTAACAGGATTAGGATTGTTAATGCTAGAGCCGTAGTGTCAAATAGGTTCTATTATGCTTATGAGCATTACAATAGTAAAAATCTGTTCAGCTATGCTAAAGGGAAAGACATGGATCATCTTTTGGATATAACAGGGCAGCTATGTGCTGCTTTTAATTATATACATTTAAGAGGAATGCTGTTTTGCAATATTGATGAAGATAAGATACATATAGTTGAAGATAATGGCAATATACAAATTAAAGTATCTGCCTTTCCTTATAAAAAACCAATACAGGAAAAGATATTAATAAATAACGAAGATTTATATTTCAAAGCTCCTGAAGTAATAAAATATTCCAGGTACTCAAAGCAAAGCGATATATACATGCTAGGTGTAATTCTTTTTCATATTTTTACAAACATTCCCCTAGAAGGTTCAAATTTTAAAGAGCGTTTGGAAAGCTTTAAATGTGAACCAGAATCAAAGCTTAATGATATCATAAATATAATAAAAAAGTGCACTTCGATTAATGAATCTGATAGATACAATGATGTAATTGATATTATAGATGACATAAATAATATTTTTCAAAAAAGCATCAATATTATTGACAAAAAGTACATAGGAACCTTTCCACTATATCCTACAAGTCTTGTGGCAAGGGAAAACTATATCAAGTATATAATCGATAATATTCATAAATCTTTTTATGATGATAACAAAGTTAGAGCTGTGATAATAACTGGAGAGCAAGGCGCTGGAAAAGAAGCTCTTTTAAATGCTTTGAAAAACAGAATTTTCCAGGAAGATGAAGATGGGATATATTTAAATCTTAAGCAAACAACATATGAAAAGTACTATGGTATAACAGATATCATAAAAAAATTGATTAAATATGTAAGCAAGGAATTATTAGATAAATATAAGAACGTCCTATGCTATTTAATCCCCGAAATAATTGAAGACGAAGAAAATATACCATTTTGCCCCGGAGATGATATAAAAGAAAAGCACAAAATTATATACAGGCTGGGAAATTTCATACTAGAAGCATCTATTAAACAGCCCTTTGTATTTATTATAAAAGGTTTTGAATATATGGATGAAGAGTCTAAAGAAATATTCTACTATATATTTGGCAATAGTGGAAAAAGCAAATTATTTTATGTGATTTCTTTTGATAATGATATCAATAAAGAAGAATCAAGTGATCAAATAAAAAACTTGATAGGAAAAGAAGAAGTCACTGAAATTTATTTGACAAATCTAAATATAACTGAAACTGCAAACATGATAAGAATATTGCTTGGTGTAGAGGATTTGCCTATTGATTTTACTGCCCAAATATATAAGGAAACTGATGGAAATCCTAATATGATTTATGAAATAATCTACTCTCTATATGCGGACAAGCATATTTATGTAGATGATCGAGGCCATTGGGTATTTGACAAAGTTGATTTGTCAAAATTAAATCTAGATATAACTCCTGATGAATTGCTCCAGAACAAAGTAAATAAACTTGAACCGCTAAAGAGAAAGATGTTGGATATAGTATCCATATTTAATTCGGCAGTATCCATAGATGTGCTTGAAAAAATGATGGATGAGAAATTCGAAGAGATATCTATCAATGCAGAAAGTTTGGTCTCAGCCAAAATACTTTCCCGAAAGATAGATGATTGGGGTGTATCATTTGATTTTAATTCATTAAACTTGAAGAAAAAGATTTATTCTGAGCTAGATCAATATACTAGATATAAATATCACAGCAAAGCCTCTAAAATTCTTGAGGAAAAATTCTTTGCAGAAAACAGGGAAAACAAAGATGAGCTTATTCACCATATGATAAACAGCGGAAGATGTGATGAAGCTGTTGATTATTTGATCATATCTGCCGAGGAATTGGCAAAAAAAGGACTAATCAAACAAGCTGTGCAGTTCTTGGAACAAGGATATAATTATTTTGCTGATAGTAATGTTTGTGCTAAAAAAATAAATATTTGCTTTAGATTGGGAGATTTATACTACAAATTGGATGAAACTGAAGAGAGCATGAATTATTACAAAAAAGCTCTCAAAAACGCAGAGGAAGCAGAAAATAATATATATATTGCTGATTCACATATCAGACTTGTCAAGTTGTTTTATAAATTAAATGATGTTAAATCTTGTCTTAAGCACTCTGCTAAAGCCAGAAAGATTATTAAAAGCATCAACTATAAAAAAGGAATGCTAGATTTGATACTGTCTTTGAGCGATCTTTTGATATATAGACGCAAGTATGATACTCATATGAGAATTGTACTAAAAGCATTAAAATCTATTGATAAAAATGATAAATATTATTGGGCAATGTTTAAAAGCATTTATGGCAGAATTTTAGTTAAAAAGAATCGATATGAGGAAGCTTTAAGGCATTTAGAAGAAAGTGCAGAGATTTTAGAACAGCTGCAAGAGTATGAAGGACTTATGCCTACCTTAAACAACATAGGAGTTATTTATAGCAGCTATTACTATGATATTGAAAAGGCTACAGATTATTTTGAAAAAATCTTCATATTTGTCAAAGGATAAATAATTTATATTTTATGTCCTTTAATTATAACAATCTTGCTGAAATGTGCAGAGAAAGGGATAAGTATAAAGAAAGCCTTGATTATTATAATAAAGCATTGGAGACTCTTAATAAATCTCCAAATAAATATTCAGAAATCATAACTTATGTTAATTTGTCCTATGTAAATATGGCATTGGAAGATTACAAAAAATCTTTAAGATGTATAGAAAAAGCAGAAGAAATATTGAATGAATCAAAAGATATAGGTGAAGCAATCCAATGCTATTACAACTACAAGGCTATGTTCTATTACAAAATGGGTTATTTCCAAAAAGCCATGTCTTATGCACAAAAATCTGTTGATATGTGTATAAGTTGGGGTAGAGAAGCGGATATTGAAGCATCGTATATTATTCTATTATGCAAATCCATGCTCTATAAAGATTTGGATTATGAAAGGCTTTTAAAGTTTGCTGAAAAACTGTTCAGTAATAGGAAGTATAGACTTGGGAGACAAGCATGTCATAATTTTGCAGAAATGTTTATTGAACAGAATAAATTAGAAGAGGCAAAATCATTTTTAAAGCTTTCTAATAAATACTCTTTAGATATAAATACAACACATTTAGACATCGTATATGAGTATCTCAGCTCTATGGCATGCAGCGGAAAAGAAAGGAAAGACAAACTGGAGCTTTTGGCCAGGTTAGATAAGACTATCGAATCTAAAGAAATTAAATGGAAGCTGTTTAAACATTTAGGAGAGGAATTATTTAATGAGGGCAAATATTATGAAGCGTTAAGACAATTCATCACTTCATTGAATGTATTGAGAATGTTGGTAGAAAATGTGCCCGATGAATATAAGATTAAGTTTTTACTTTCACATAACAGACATAAGGTTAAAGAGTGTTTAATAAAAACAGCTCAGGAAATTACAGGTAAAAGCACAATACTTGGCATTACACTGTTTGGTGGAGAAATCAAGGATGTAAGAAAAGCAATAACAGAGTATTTTGATTACAAACATTTTAATGATATTATTCGAAAGGAAGATATTAATCTGGTAATGAATAATTTAGGTTTAAATAAGAGTGTAATGGGAAGCTTTGTATTAGAATTTTTATCGAAAATAAATAACTTTAGTCAAAACACAGAAGAAAATATCGATAGTTTAATAAAAATGCTTGCAGAATTAACTCAGGCCAAGAACAGTTTTTTAGCTATTGCTGATGATGATAACGATATAGTAATGCTATCAGAATATATAAAGAATGAAAACAGAGCTTTTTATAAATATGCAATTGAACAAGTTCGACAAACTGGGGAAAGCATGGTTATTACAGATGTTTTTGAGTATAGAAACAATATAGAGGATAATATTATACCAAATGATATATTTGCAGTATTTTGTATTCCTGTTTCCTGGTCTAGATATAACCATGATTATATTGAAGATAGAAGAAAGCAAAAAGAACCTAATCAAATAAATGGATATATATATTTAGATACAGATACAATAATAAACAATTTTACACAGGAAACTTTCAAATTATGCGAGTCAGTATCCAAGATATTACAAGTGCTGATAGAGAACTATAGATTGAAAAAGATATCCGGTATAGATAAACTGACTAATCTCTATACGCGAAAATACTTTGAGATGGTTTTGCAAAATGAGATTTATATATATTCTACAATACAAGGAACCTTCTCCTTAATTATGATGGATATCGATAAATTTAAGCAGATTAACGATCGTTACGGGCATCAGAAAGGAGATGAAATTCTCCAGAAGGTAGCTGCTATAGTATTGGATACTGTAAGGAAGAGCGATGTATGTGCCAGATATGGCGGAGAAGAATTTTTAATATTGCTTCCCAGAACAGATTCTGAAGGAGCCTATAATTTAGCAGAAAAGATCCGTAAAAACATAGAAAAGGCAAGGCTTTTAGGCTACCATAATCCTATAACCGTAAGCTTGGGGATAGCCACTTATCCTATACACAGTTCTTGGATGAAGGATTTGATTGATAAAGCAGACCAAGCACTATATCATTCAAAAGAAAATGGAAGAAATAGAACTACAATTTTTGATATAAATATGATTAGAACTGTAAAAAGGGTAGACAAGCTGGCTGGCATAATATCCGGAAACATGGTAGACGACCAGAGAAACGTAGAAACTATTATAGAGATGATCGAACTTCAGAAAAAACATAATATATCTCTTGATGAGAGATTAAATGAATTTTTAGGCAAAGTTATTGAAGTATCAGAGGCAGATTTTGGATATATATTTATATTAGATGAAAACAAAAATGTAATAGAAGAAATATTTAGGCAAAACATAAACAAAAAAAATATCAGTACTATAGAGTATAATAAACATGTACTCTATAAAACCATTAACTCGATGAGCGGAGAGTATTTTATAGATTGGACAGGTAATGCGCCTGTAGATCCGGTGACAGGTATGCCTAATTGGCAATCTAAGATGGTGATTCCTTTTGTTTATGCTGACAAAATTTATGCAGTGCTTTATTTGTCTTCTGAATTAAAAAATAGAGAATTTGATGCTAATATTTACAATTTTACAGCCAGGCTCTGTGAAATAATTACGCCCATATTTTGTATAAAGAATGAATAGGTGATACTATGATGTCAGAAGAGAGAAGAGAAAAAATTTTTAGTATTTTGAAAGATAGATCTACTCCTATTACTGGAGCCGACCTTTCCAAAATAACTGGTGTCAGCAGGCAGGTTATCGTTCAGGACATAGCTATACTGAGGGCAAAAGGTTTAAATATAATTGCAACACCTCAAGGATATTTGCTTATGAATGATAGAAAAAACAAAATGGAAAAAGTTATTGCCTGCTGTCATGACAGACAGGGTATGAGAAAAGAACTGGAGATAATAGTTGATAACGGAGGAAAGGTCATAGATGTGATTGTAGAGCATTCTCTGTATGGAGAAATAAAAGCAATGCTGATGTTAGAGTCCAGACTGGATATAGAAAATTTTATGAAGCATTATGAAGATTCTGATACCAGGCCTCTTTCAGTGCTTACTGGAGGCGTTCATCTTCATACTGTGGAAGTTCCTGATGAAATATCTTACAATCATATAATAAGGGATTTAGAAAAACATGGGTACTTGATTAATAGCAGATAATCTGCTATTATTTTTTTATGCAAATGACAAGACAGGTGTAAATACAATAAGGAGGAAAAATAATGAACGAAAAATTTTCTTTCAAAAAATATCTGATAGATACTTTAGGCTCTATGGCTTTAGGACTATTTTCATCATTGATAGTTGGACTAATACTGGACCAAATTGGGAAAATCCTTGGAATAAGTATACTTGTTGATTTAGGGAGAGTAGCAAAATTTCTTATGGGTCCGGCAATAGGTATTGCAGTAGCTTATGGGAGAAAGGCCCCTGCTTTAGCTGTGTTTTCATCGGCGGTTACAGGAGCCATTGGAGCCGGTACGGTTTTTTTAAATTCTGCAAATCAATATGGAATTACAGTGGGAGAGCCAATGGGGGCGTTTGTAGCAGCACTTGTCGGTGTTGAAGCAGGTAGATTGATAGCAGGTAAGACTAAGGTAGATATAGTATTGGTACCATCAACAGTAATAATTGTTGGTGGAATTGTAGGAAAATATATTTCTCCTGTTGTGTCTGCAATAATGTCAGCTTTAGGAACTATTATCAATACGGCTACTGTAATGAATCCCATACCTATGGGAATATTAGTTTCGGTTATAATGGGTATGGTTTTAACTCTTCCTATAAGCAGTGCAGCTTTGGCCATCGCTCTTGGTTTAAGCGGTTTGGCAGGTGGAGCAGCCACAGTGGGTTGTTCTACCCAAATGGTTGGGTTTGCCGTAGCCAGTTATAGAGAAAATAAGATGGGAGGCCTAATTGCACAAGGTATAGGCACTTCCATGTTACAGGTACCTAACATAATAAAAAATCCCTTAATATGGATTCCTCCTACTTTAGCAAGTGCCATACTTGGGCCATTGTCAACGACAATATTTAAAATGGAAAATGTACCTGAAGGCGCAGGAATGGGAACCAGCGGGTTGGTAGGACAATTTGGAACTTTTGCAGCTATGGCAGGAACTGAGAGCAATGGAATCATATTGTTGAAGATATTATTACTTCATATAATATTTCCAGCAATACTAACTCTTATAATATCAGAGTTTATGAGGAAAAAAGGTTATATTAAGCCAGGGGATATGAAACTTGATTTATAGATGGTTAAAGGTTTGAATATTTTGATTCATGATTGTATAATTTAAATATCATGAGCCATATTGTTTTTTGGAGGGATAAATATGAAAGTCAGTGGATCTTGGAAAGTCAAGGGCATTGTAATAGCTTTAGTATTATTGGTCATAATCGCTGCTTTATTTGCGACTTTATCGGGGTATTTTATCGATTTTCAATGGTTTGGGGAGTTAGGATACAGGGAAGTATTCTTTAAAAAACTTTTTACTCAGATAAAATTTTTCATACCATCATTAATTGTTAGTTTTACATTATTTTATATTTTTATGAAATCCATAAATGCTTATTCTGCAAAAAGAACAGGAGTCATATTATCCGCTTATGAAAATAAAATGTGGAATAGAATATTCTTAATCACATCTGCTTTAATCTCTCTTGTATTGTCTATAGCTTTTGTATCACAAGTATGGTATGATTTTTTGATATTTATGAATCGAACTGCCTTTGATTTAAAAGATCCCATATTTGGATATGATATTGGATTTTACATCTTTACACTGCCCTTTTTAAACAAATTGTATAGCTTCTTATTAGGTGTTGTGATTTTGTTTGGGATAATAACTTTAGTATTTAATATAATATTGTTGGTATCTCCAAAGCAGCAACAAACAAGCGATTGGGAAGAGTTGAATGTAAGGCGAATGAGGGTATCTTATAAAGAGGTATTGAGCGCTGCATGGAGACAGATATCTGTATTAGGAGGCATATTCTTTCTTCTTCTTGCATTAGGTTTTTATCTTAGAAAATTTGACTTATTGTATTCTTCCAGAGGAGTAACATTTGGAGCTGGTTATACGGATATTAATGTAAGCTTGCCCTTTTATTATGTATATATAGGAATTTCAATAATTACAGCTATATCTTTTATAGTTTCATATAAAGGCAAAAAGTCAAAATTAGCTGTATTCGGTCCTCTATTTTTGGTTGCAGCAATTATACTTTCTGGGGTGGCATCTACAGCTGTTCAAAGCCTTATTGTTACGCCTAATGAATCTACAAAGGAAGAAAGGTTTATTCAGCATAATATAGACTATACAAATTATGCTTATGGGCTTGATAAGGTGGAGATTAAAGAATTTAGTGCAGCTCAGAATCTTACAAGAAAAGATATAGATGAAAATAAAGTAACTATAGATAACATTCCCGTAAATGATTATAAACCAGCTAAGGACATATATAATCAGATACAAGGGTTAAAAAGTTATTACCAGTTTAACGATATAGACATAGATAGGTATTATATAAATGGCGTATATAGACAGGTGTTTATATCTGCTAGAGAACTTCAAAGTGATAATATACCAAAACAGGAAGGATCCAATGCTGTATCTTGGATCAACAGGCATCTCAATTATACACATGGTTATGGAGTTGCATTATCTCCTGTAAATGAAGTAACACCATCGGGACAGCCAAGGCTTTTTATAAGAGATATGCCTGTGATTTCGGAAATAGATATTGAAGTTGAAAGACCACAGATTTATTTTGGAGAATTGACAAAGGATTATGTCATTGTAAATACAAAGGAAACGGAGTTTGATTATCCCGGAAGCGGCGGCGATGTAGAAACTAAATATGAAGGTACTGCAGGAATAAGGCTTACATTTCCCAATCGTCTGATGCTTGCATTGACTCAAGGGAAGATAAATTTTGTTTTATCTCAAGACATTAATTCTGAAAGCAGGGTATTATTGAACAGGGAAATAATCGGAAGAGCGAGAAAGATTGCACCTTTCTTGGCATACGATGAAGATCCATATATAGTCATAAGCGATGGGAAGCTTTATTGGATAATAGATGCTTATACCTTAAGCGATAGATATCCATATTCTCAGTCCATAAATAAGAATACAACTACAAATTACATCAGGAATTCTGTAAAAGTGATCATAGATGCTTATAATGGAACCACTGATTTTTATATAACTGACTCAGAAGATCCTATAATCAATACTTATTCAAAAATATTTAAAACTTTGTTTAAACCATTGGATATCATGCCTGAGGATTTGAGGGCCCATTTAAGATACCCTCAAACATTGTTTGATATCCAGACAGAGATATACAGCAAATATCATATTAAAGATGCAAAAGAATTTTATAACAAGAGTGATGTATGGGATATTGCTACTCAGATTTATGGAGTAAGTGGTACCACAACTGAAACTATGGAAGTAGAATCTTCATATCTCATTATGAAACTGCCGGATTCTGATAAGGAAGAATTCATATTGATGGTGCCTTTTACTCCACAGGGGAAAAACAATATGATATCTTGGTTCGCTGTGAAAAATGACGGTGAAAACTATGGACAGCTTAAATTGTATAGTTTCCCATCAGGAAAAATTGTAGAAGGACCCATGCAGATAGAAGGTATAATTAGTCAGGATGTAGCTATAGGAAATGCCATCAATTTGCTTCAGTCTGGTGGAAATTCTCAGGTGGTAAGAGGAAATATGCTCATCATACCTATAGAAGATTCCATACTCTATGTAGAACCTATATACCTGAGAGCCAGCAACGCCAGCGCATTGCCAGAGCTAAAGAAAGTAATAGTATTCTATAAAAATCAGGTGGTTATGGAAGACAGTCTTGAAAAATCTTTAGCAAGAATATTCCCGGTAGAAAGAGATGAAATGCCAGAAACTGCTGATACTCCTCAAGCTCCCAAAACCCAGCAGCCGCTAACTGAAGGAGGAGTGCAAGATAGTTCTGTATCTCAGCTTATAAGAAGAGCAAATGATGTGTTTAACCAGGCTCAGGAGGCACAGAGAGCAGGCAATTGGGCCTTATATGGAGAAAAAATCAATGAACTGGAAACCATACTACAAAAGCTTGGTGACTTAAACATAGACTAATAGCAGAAGATGAAACAAAATTTCCATCATATCGTCTAAAATGGAACTTGATGAAGATTAGGGGTCTAGTACAGACCCCTTTTTAAAAAGGTGGGATTAGATATGATAAAAAGATGGACAGCTATTGTTTTAGCCTTCTTACTAGTCTTTTTGGCGGGATGCAGTAAAACTCTTGAAACGGAAACCGTTGGAAGTGAAGCCGGAGAAGAATTGAAGCCCTTTATGATAACTATGACAAGCGGCAATAGAGAGATATCATTGATGGAGGAATTTAAAGGGACTTTTGACAAACCCTTTCAACTGAATTACTGGTTTAATGGCACTTTGGATTTAGAAAAAGATGCAGTAGGAGATTGTTTTAATATATCTCCAGATTCAATTAAGCCGGAAATAAGCATCATATCCAATGAAGAAATTGGCACTACTAGACTATGTGCAGAATTTAGTCATACTCAAGATCTTCCGGATGAGATTAATATAGTGTTGAAAGCAGGCATAGCTGATGATAAGGGAGCTAAGCTGAAAGAAGACATAAGCATAGCCTTAAAGAGAGAAAAGTTGGTAGAAACCCATATAAGTCTTAGAAATGATCCAACTATAAACTCTGATACAGGCTTTGATTTTAATACATATATATTAGATGAGAAAGATAAGTATTTTGATATAAGCTTTAATATGCCTATGAACAGGGAAAGTGTAGAACAAGCTTTTATAGACGGTTTCAGGTATGTACCGGAAGAATTTATGGCCAAGGTAGAAGTGGATTGGAAAGATGATTCTAATCTGACTGTGATTTTTAAAAATATGAATGTAGGACAATCATATCCTATAAGTTTTAATGGAGCAAAAGCAATAACAGGTGAAGAATATAAGGAGTTTGAACTGAATAAGGTCTTCGGATTCCTTGTTCAAAACTCCAGGAAGATATCTAAAGTTGATGGTAAAGGTAATATTGTTTCTGATATGCCTATAGAAGATGAAATATTAGAATTGGACGAAATATCACCAGATGGCAGATATGCTTTTGCCTATAGAATGTTGGACACAGGTGGAGATTTTTACCCAATTAAACCAATACTTTTGGAGCTTAAAGATAGAACTACGGAGAAACATTACCTAAAGGGGATTGATTATATAAAGGGTGTTATATTTGGAGCCAAATGGTTCCCTGATGGAAAGGATTTTATCATTTATTCCAGTAAACAAATATGGCATTATTCATTGGAAGAAGCATTAAGTGGCAAACCAGGAAAGATTATTTTTCAATATTCTCCATCGGAAATGGATTACATACTGGGAGCGGAGATATCACCTGACGGGAACCAGATAGCCGTATTTAAATCCGAATATAAGTATTTAGATGACAAAGAAAACAAACGTATAGATATATATTGCATCGATCCTAATGGAAACAACATCGACACCATAGAAGGTGCATTCTATCATAGCAGCAGTGACGGTTTTGCCATTCCTTTAAAGTATGACTGGAAGGATAAGAATACCATAATATCGGAAGGATACAGTCAGGAAAATGATGAAGTAAATATATACAGCATAGATTTGAAAGATAAGAAGGCGAGTATAATTGTTGAACATGCTTCTAATCCGAGTCTTTTAGGTGATATTCTGATAGTGAGGAAGGCAGAATATGATAAGGAAGGTCACTATATGGCTTATGGTGATGGACATGTAATAAATATGAAAAACAATAATATAGAGGATGTTATAGCTGGTAATCTTTCATACTCTGTATATAGTTTGGAAGGTAACAATATAATAGCCTATGAATTGTATGAAGATTATTATAATACTTATATATATGACAGGACTAAGGACAAAATAATAAAAAAATATCAGGGTATGATTTTTGGATCTGATAAAGAATACTTTTATATAGTAAGATAGACAATGAAAAATAGCCCTGGGGGAAGGGCTATTTATAAAGATTCACCATGGGCTATAATGATAATTTATCATTTGTATTTTAGGTGGGTTTTCTTTTGTTATAAACAAATTTTGCTCAAAAATCAATAATTTTATTCATAAAATTTTAAAAAAAGTTAAAAAATAAGCTTGCATTTTAAAAAACTTCAGGCTATAATAATTCACAATAGATAAAACTGATGACAGGGAAAATGATAAAATGGAAGCTCAGAGAGCCGGCGGTAGGTGCGAGTCGGACTGAAGTTTTATCCTATCCACCCTGGAGGGTTTGCGATGAGCAAAACGGGTGCAGCCGTTACACTGCTAAGAGAGGATCTTAGGATCAATTTGGGTGGCAACGCGGAAGTTAACCTTTCGTCCCTTTATGGGATGAAAGGTTTTTTTATTATCCATAGGAAAGTATAGTTCACCTTAACTTTAACTTTCCTTAGTGGATTATATATATTATGTTGCCATGAATATTGATTCTACGATCAACTTGGGTGGCAACGCGAAAGAAAAGTCTTTCGTCCCTTGGTGGATGAAAGACTTTTTTATTATATTAAAATATACTCTCCTTGTACAGTGAGGGACTGTCAACCAAGGAAGGTGTTCAGGACTTGAAGAAAACTTCTTAGTTTCAATAAATATGACAAATTTTAGGAGGGAGTATAATGCATAAAAAGTTATTTATACCAGGTCCCATTGATGTAATGGAAGATGTACTAGACCAAATGACAAAACCTATGATTGGACATAGGTCAAAGGAAGCCTCTAGTTTACAGAGGAGTATAAGTGAGAAATTTCAAAAAGTTTTTTATACAAAGGAGCAGATTCTCCTATCTACATCTTCAGGTTCAGGTCTTATGGAAGGAGCAATCAGATCCTGTACAAGGAAAAGGGCTGCTGTTTTTTCCGTAGGAGCTTTTGGAGATAGGTGGTATAAGATGGCAGTATCCAATAATGTATCTGCAGATAAATATTCTGCGGAACCTGGAGAAGCTACGTTACCGGATGATGTAGACCGAGTTTTGGCTACAGGCAAATATGATTTGATTACCATAACCCATAATGAAACTTCAACTGGAGTGATGAACCCAATATATGAAATCGCGGAAGTTGTAAGGAAGTATCCTGAAGTGGTATGGTGTTTAGATGCTGTAAGTTCAATGGGTGGAACAAAAATAGAAGTTGATAAATTAGGAATAGACATATGCATTACTTCTACCCAAAAATGCCTGGGAATGCCTCCAGGAATGTCTATAGCTTCCATGTCTCAAAAAGCTATAGAGGCAGCGAAAAAGGTAGAACACAGAGGATATTATCTTGATCTTTTAACTTTGTATGAATATATACAGAAAAAAGACCATCAATATCCATCCACTCCCGCTTTATCTATTATGTATGCTATGGATTATCAGTTGGATAAAATTTTAGCGGAGGGGCTTGAAAATAGGTACAGAAGACATGAGGAGATGGCTGAATATGTAAGACAATGGGCTAGAGAAAGATTTAAAATTTTCCCAAATGAAAAATATGCCTCAAATACTTTAACTACTATAAAGAATACAAAAGGCATAAATATAGCTCAACTGAATAAGGAGTTAGGCAACAGGGGCTATGCAATATCAAATGGCTATGGGGATTTAAAAGAGAAAACATTTAGAATATCCCATATGGGGGATTATACAATTGATGATATTAAGGATCTTCTTGAAAATATTGATGAAATATTAGAATAAAAAACACTCAATATCAGATAGAAACTCTAATTAATAGATAGATATAGCTTTATTACAAATAATGAAAGGAGATAAGGAAATGTTAAGAATATTAGTTGCAGATGGAATGGAAAAGAATGCTTTGGAAAAGCTAAAAAATATGGGTTTTAATGTAGTTGCCAAACATTATGAAGCCCAGGAGTTGATAGAAAAAATAAAAGATTTTGATATTCTTGTGGTACGTTCAGCTACTAAGGTCAGAAAACCAGTGATAGATGCAGCTTGCCAGACAGGCAGATTGAAATTGATAATACGCGGTGGAGTAGGCTTGGATAACATAGATGTAGATTATGCAAAGGCTAGAGGAATAATAGTAAGAAATACTCCAAATGCTAGCAGCTCTTCTGTTGCAGAGTTGGTAATAGGGCATATGCTTAATCTAGCAAGATTTATTCATAATTCAAATATTACCATGAGACAGGGTCAATGGAACAAGAATGCTTATAAAGGTGTTGAAATTTGTGGCAAAACATTGGGAATTATAGGCTTTGGAAGAATTGGCAGAGAAACAGCGAAAAAAGCGCAAGCCTTAGGCATGAAGGTGGTCTACACGGATATAGTTGGAGAAATAAAAGAATTTAAAGAATATAAATATCTTCCCATGGATGAACTGTTGGCTGTCTCAGACTTTATTTCACTCCACATTCCCTATAATGGAGATAAGGCTGTAATAGGCAGAGAGGAAATAGCCAGGATGAAGGATGGAGCTTATTTGATAAATTGTGCCAGAGGCGGAGTTGTAGATGAGGAGGCTTTGCTGGAAGCTCTTGATTCTGACAAATTGGCTGGAGCTGCTGTGGATGTGTATGTTGACGAACCAGCGGTCAATTGTGCATTATGCAATCACGATAAAGTATCCTGCACTCCCCATATAGGTGCATCAACCATAGAAGCACAGGAAAGAATAGGAGAAGAAATAGTAGACATAATCCTGGACTTTGTTGAAGGAAGTGAATTAAATGGCTGTGCTCAAAGCATTTAAAGCGATAAGACCTACACCTGAGCTTGCTTCAAAGATTGCTGCATTACCTTATGATGTTATGAATACTATGGAGGCCAGGAAGGAAGTGAAGGGAAATCCCTACTCCTTCCTTCATGTTGATAAAGCGGAGATTGATCTTGACCCATCTGTAGATATATATGATAAAAAAGTATATGAAAAGGCCAAGGAAAATCTAAATATGATGTTGGAAAAAGGCTGGCTGATAAAAGATAAACAGGAGAGGCTTTATATATACAAGCAAGTTATGGTGGAGCATGAACAAATAGGTTTGGTTGGCTGTGTTTCTGTAGATGATTACATCAATAATAATATTAAAAAGCATGAGAACACAAGAGCAGACAAGGAGCAGGATAGGATAAATCATGTTAAGTACTGCAATGCAAATACAGGTCCTATATTTCTTATGTATAAGGAGGAGAAAGAGGTAAATGAAATAATAAAAGGATGGATCAGGGATAACTTACCTGTATACGATTTTACCTCAGAAGATGGAATAAACCATTTTGTTTGGACCATCGAAAACCAAGATATTATAGATAAGCTGATATGTTTGTTTAAGAATATAGATAGTTTATATATTGCAGATGGACACCATAGGGCAGCATCTGCTGTAAAGGTTGCCATGATGAAAAGGGAAGAAAATCCAAGCTATACGGGAGAGGAAGAATTCAACTATTTCCTTGGCGTACTGTTTCCCCATAATCAGCTTAAAATAATGGACTATAACAGAGTTGTGAAAGATCTCAATGGTTATGATACCGATACCTTTTTAGAAAAAGTTGGAGAGAAATTTGTGGTCGAAAGGTATGATGGCAAGGGACAGTATAAACCGGAGAGAAAGCATGTTTTCGGCATGTACTTAAATAATAGATGGTATAAGCTGACTGCAAAAGAGGGCACATTTAATGATAAAAGTACACTGGAAAGCTTAGACGTGTCCATATTACAAAACAATCTTTTAAGTCCCATATTAGGCATTAAAGATCCAAGGACAGATGAAAGGATAGATTTTGTGGGAGGCATAAGAGGTTTAGACGAACTGGAGAAGAGAGTGGAGGAAGGTATGGCTGTGGCCTTTTCACTTTACCCTACAAGTGTTGAGGATTTGATGAAAATAGCAGACCAAGGGAAAGTTATGCCTCCCAAGTCAACCTGGTTTGAACCAAAGTTGAGAAGCGGGCTGTTTATTCATGAATTGGAATAAAAAAACCTTCTTGCTGTTTCTAGCAGGAAGGTTTTTTATATTTCTCAATTTATAAAAAATAAAAAAGAAGTATGTTTTTTTGCCACTGATTTATTTCTTTGACAGGAAAAGATATTTTTGGTATGCTTGTCATAAAAATAACGTGTATAAGTGAAATTTTTTATATCTATTTTGCGAAACATTGCATCTATTTTGTAAACACTTCTGATTTTTACTTATGGGATTTATCCAAACACCGATATTATATAAGGGAAAGGAGTAAATAATGAAACCCAAAGCTCAATATATCCATTCTATTACAAAGGCTTTCCATGTATTGTGTTTATTCGATAATCAAAATTAGGATTTAGGAATACATAAAATCAGTAAAGGAGGATAAAAAACTTGAGCAGGTTTACTGACATTTTGATGGAAATCGGGACTATAGGTAAAAACGAGGATGGTTCCATTACCCGTATTGGCTTTTCAGAAGATTATAAACAGGCCGTAGCCTTGACAAAAAAGTACATGGAAGAAGCCGGATTTACAACGGAAATTGATACAGTTTACAATCTACATGGCTATCTGCCTGGTACAGATCCTAATACAAAATCCATAGTGATTGGTTCCCATCTGGATACAGTTATAAAAGGTGGAATATTTGATGGCTGCCTCGGCGTGTGTGCAGGTATCGAGGTGGCAAATCGTCTGAAGGAAGAAGGCATAAAGCTGCGCCATCCCCTGGAGTTATGGGGTTTCAATATGGAAGAATCCAGTCCGCTTGGCGGCACTTTTGGAAGTCGTTGCGTTGCGGGAATGGTGGATATCAATGCTGAAGGATATAAGGAACGTTTAGAAAAGTATGGTATAACCCCTGAGGATATTCTGGCTGCACGCCGCGATGTCAGTGAATACGCCTGCTACCTTGAATATCATATCGAGCAGGGGGACAAGCTTTTCAATGAGGGCATTGACATTGGCGTGGTCAGTGGTATCGTCAGCATCATTCGATATGATATAATTGCCCATGGTATAAGCAACCACGCCGGCACCACTATGATGGCAAACCGCAAAGATGCGCTGGTAGGTATGAGCAAGCTAATTGTGAAAGCCAACGCGCTGGCTAAGGAATTAGATGATACTTTGGTAGCTACCATCGGGAAAATCAACGTGTCACCAGGGCAGGAAAACGTCATACCCAACGAGGTGGTTGCTACTCTTGAGGTGCGCCACATGGAACCTTCAGTGATAGATGAATATATCAGGTTGATTAAGAAGCATGCTGCTGAGATTCCTGATGCGGAATTTACCTTCCAAAATACTGTGTCAAAATATTCTACTCCCTGCGACTCTACTCTCATTGAGACCATCAAAAAAGTATGTGAAGAAGCAGGTATATCCCATGTTGTTATGCCCAGCGGTGCCGGTCATGATGCTAACCCTATGGCCCATGCAGGTGTTCCTATTGGCATGATTTTTGTTCCAAGTAAAGATGGCCTTAGCCATTGTGGTGCAGAGTGGACTGAAATGCACCATTGCGATATTGGCGTCGATATTCTTTATCGGACAGTACTTGCTCTGGATGAACTTATGGTATAATATTCTTTAATATTATCTGATGTACTAAGAAACCATATTATGATGTTCATTGAATATACTCATAAGCTAATTAAATATGCTTTGATTCCAATATAAATTTCTTAATTATAATATCATATATCAATAGAGAGGAGTGTAAGAATGAGATTAGATCTTGCAGTTATTAATGGACTAGTTTACTTAGATGGTATGTTTCGCAAGGCTGATATAGGTATCAAGGACGAAAAGTTTGCGATGATTACCGAATGCGGTAAACTACCTGAAGCTGAGAAAGTAATAGACGCAGAAGGCAAGTATGTTATTCCAGGTGGCATAGATACACATGTACATTTCCGCGATCCTGGCCATCCGGAACGAGGAACATTCTACACAGAGTCAATGGCTGCAGCTGCTGGAGGGACTACCACTATACTTGAACACCCGATATCATCTCCACCACAGTATAATAAAGAAATATTGGACAATCGTAAAAAGGTAGCTGCTGAGCGCGGTTGCATAGTTGACTATGCTTTCTATGGTGCTGCCGGCGGGCAGTATCCGGAAGAGATTACAAAGATTGCCAAGGAAGGTATTGTTGCCTACAAGTCTTTCCTGCATCAGGCGCCTGAAGGTCGCGAAAAAGAGTTCGTAGGACTCACTATGGCTAATGATTATGAGATTTATGTCTGTATGAAGGAAGTTGCAAAGACTGGTCTGATGTTGGCATCCCATGCCGAAAACAATGATATAATCCAGGGATTGATTAATAAATTCCGTGCCGAAGGCAAGGTGGGGGCAGAGTATCATTGTCCATCTCGCCCGCCGATTGCTGAGTATACTACTGTTCAGAAGCTTATTACGATGGCTGCTGATACAGGTTGTGTTCTCGAACTGGCACATATTTCTACTCCTGAAGCTATGCAGATGGCTAAGGAAGCAAAAGCCCGCGGCCAAAAAGTATTCTTGGAGACCTGTCCACATTATCTTCTGTTGACCGAAGAAGAGTTAATAAAACATGGTCCATATGCCAAGTGCAATCCACCTCTTCGTACGAAAGAGATAGTAGATAAACTGTGGGAATATGTTCTTGACGGTACGGTAGACTTCATTGGAAGTGACCATGGTGCCTTCCTCCCTGAGGAGAAGGATACAGGTTATGAAGACATATTTAAGGCACCAGCTGGATTAATAGGTATTGATCTTCGTCTCCCACTTTTATTAAGTGAAGTTGCTAAAGGTGAACGTGGAATTACCCTCGAACGTGTTGTTGAGCTGTGCTGCGTAAATCCTGCCAAGGCTTTCAATCTCTATCCTAAAAAAGGTGTTATTCAGCCTGGCTCTGATGCTGATTTGGTTATATTTGATATGAATGATAAGACCGTCGTAGACTGGCGCAAGAACTATTCCAAATCTCGTGAAATAGCTAAAGTGTATGACGGTTGGGAACTACACTGCAAGCTGAACCAAACCATCGTCCGCGGAAAAGTTGTGATGAACGAAGGTGTTGTAGATCCTATTGCAGATGGGACTAAAGGCTGGGGCAAGCTAGTTTTAAGTCTGTTGAAGCAACCTGAATAAACTCAAGAAGTACTGACCCCCGGTGAAAAAGTCGGGGGTTCTTTAATAAATCCTTTACAACAATAGACAGGAGGTTCTAGTATGAATAAACGGCTCCGTATACTTGCTATAAATCCTAACAGCGATGAGAATACATGTATTAAGATGAGAAATACGGTAGAAAAATTCGTAGGTGGAGAGTATGATGTTGATGTAGTCAGACTGAAGACTGCTCCAATATTGGTTCTTAGTTATGAGGATCACATCACAGCCTTAGACGAGCTGTGTAATCTTGTTCGCCAGAGCAAGGACAAATATGATGCTTTTATAATAGCTTGTCATTCTGACCCAAACCTAGAATTGATTCGCGAACTAACTAAAAAACCTGTGGTAGGCATAGCTGAGGCATCAATGAAACTGGCCTCATCTATGGGAAACGGATTTGCTGTCATATCACCATCCCCAAAATCTGTGTCAAAAAAATTTGCCCTGGCGCACAAATATCATCTGAGAGATTTCCTCAAGACTGTTGTTGTAACTAAAAGCGATTCTCCTGAAGATTTGCTAAAAGCGGCAGAGGAAGCCATGAAAACTCCCTGCGTAGATGCTATAGTCCTTGGTTGTGCCAATTATACGGGTGCAGATGCTTATATAGAACAGCGGCTGGGTATCCCAGTAATAGATGGCTTTGCCGGCGCACTGTTCATGGCAGCCGGTCTTGCTCGATATCAGAGATATAAAAGCTAAAGATAAGCCTGATTTGAAAAACTAAATTCCACTCTATGATTTTAAGGGGTGGAATTTAGTTTTTGAGACATTAAATAATGCACCTCGTTTTTCATAGTGACATTTTATCACGA
>ERZ773359.2891-NODE-2891-length-20739-cov-4.695707_pt1 | contig 20739 bp, 19 predicted proteins | sample MGYA00374955_ERZ773359 | MGnify/ENA primary metagenome ERZ773359 (study PRJEB29098, sample SAMN04486028) | biogas fermenter metagenome | study: EMG produced TPA metagenomics assembly of the Biogas fermentation microbial communities from Germany - Plant 4 DNA1...
ATAGGCGTCAGAGTTGAATTACCTGCCCGTATTTTTGAGGGCATAACCGATGTTGTCTATGAGTCAAAATTCCTCTACAGAACCAAGCAATACGGCGATCTGGTTCGTACCTTCTGCATGAATCCCTATGGGCATGTTGTAAGTGAAAACGTGGACGGAATAATAACTGTAAACGGCCATAGTTACACTGACCCTAAACTTAGAAGTGAAAACACCAACTTTGCAATACTTGTCAGCAACCGCTTTACAAAGCCCTTTAATGAGCCGTATCAGTATGGCAAGCGCATTGCTTCCCTCTCCAACATGTTGGGAGGAGGCATACTTGTCCAAAGGTTCGGAGACCTGATCAAAGGCAAGCGCACCAATGAACACAGGCTTTCACAGAGCTTCACCAAGCCTACCCTGAAGGCTACTCCGGGTGATTTGAGCCTGGTTCTGACAAAGAGGCATCTGGATAATATTATTGAAATGGTATATGCCCTGGACAAGATTGCACCGGGAACAGCAAACTATGATACCCTGCTTTACGGTGTGGAAGTAAAATTCTACAGTTCAAGGCTAATATTGAACGAAAAACTCGAAACAGAACTGCCCAACTTCTTTGCAATCGGCGACGGCGCGGGCATTACCCGAGGTCTTTCACAGGCTGCCGCAAGCGGTGTGCACGTGGCAAGAGTGGTTGCTTCAAGAGAATAAACAGATTTGGATGACTTAAATTAAATATTATTGTAATAGAGTGAATATCGGATAATAAGTATTTTATATGCTTATTTTCCGATATTTTTTATTTAACAAATCAAGATTTGCAAGCAGTAAAAAGATCTGTCGGTTGATATCAAAGGTTTTCTTAAGTTTTTCAGGAAGGTTAAAGAACAGATTTGGTAATCAGTTTTCCACAACAAAAGAGGACATATTTTAATAATATATCCTCTCTTCTTCCCTTTAAGATAAGTTCCGGAAAATCAGGTCATGATAAGCCATTTTCCTGGTAACAAAAAGTTTGTGTATGGGATAAATTATTGCTCCATATGCCGGCCAAGGAAACCTGCCGCCGACTGAACGAGTTTTGTCTCCACATCTCCCATCTTGGCTTCGGGATCTGTAGACAGCATTATTACCGCTCCTATTGCGTCACCTTCGGCAATGATTGGGGAAATCACCTGGCAGGTATATTTATTTCCGCCTTTATCATCGGCTATGACAGGAATTTTGTTGTTATCCGTCGATTGCGCGATAAAGATTTCCCTGCTCTCAATTATTCTTTCTACCTCAGGACTAAGTGGCTTATCCAACAGTTCTTTTTTGGAGCCGCCTGAAACAGCTATTATTGAATCTCTATCTGCTACCGCAATTATGTGACCGCTTGTATTATGAAGGGATTCAGCATAAGCTTCAGCAAAATCTCCCAGCTCACCGATGGGTGAGTACTTCTTCAATATAACTTCGCCTTCCCTGTCAGTGTAGATTTCCAAAGGGTCACCTTCTCTGATTCTCAGAGTACGCCTGATTTCCTTCGGTATTACTACTCTGCCAAGGTCATCAATCCTTCTAACTATACCGGTTGCCTTCAAATAAATGCCTCCTTTCAAACCCGTTATCTGTGTTGTTTCATTCATAGTATTGGATAAATTCCTTAATTTATGCAAATGAAAAGGAGAGCTTTTATTTAGCTCTCCTTAATAATTTTTTTCAGAAATATACTATTTATGCTCGTCCTAAATATTCACCGGTTCTGGTGTCAATCTGAATTTTCTCACCTATCTCGATAAACAGAGGAACCTTTACCTGAGCTCCGGTTTCAACTGTAGCAGGTTTTGTGGCACCGGTAGCGGTGTCTCCCTTAAATCCGGGTTCGGTAGCTATAACTTCCAGTTCAACAAACATAGGTGGTTCAATTCCAAACACATTGTCCTTATATGACAGTACTTTACACACTGTGTTTTCCTTTACAAACTGCAGAGCATCTTTAACCTGGGACATATTGAGGGGCAACTGCTCGTAAGTTTCTGTATCCATGAAATAAGCCAGGTCCCCGTCGTTATAGAGGTATTCCATATCTCTGCGGTTAATCTGGGCTTTTTCAAACTTGTCGGTAGGGTTGAATGTACGTTCAACTGTAGCACCAGTAATAACATTTCTGATTTTTGTTCTTACAAATGCAGCTCCCTTACCTGGTTTTACGTGTTGGAATTCAATTATCTGGTAAACTTGTCCATCCATTTCAAATGTTGTACCGTTTTTAAAATCACCAGCGACTATCATAGATTTTGAACCTCTCTCTCAAAACTTTTCTCTCTGATATTTCACATTTTATATTAAGCTAAAAAATGGTTACGCGCAAGTATTTGTTAAATGATAATCATATCTTTGGTGCTTGTGGTAAGATTTCTGGGCCTATTGTCAACAAGAACAACCATGTCCTCAATTCTTACACCGCCCAGCCCCTCAACATAAATTCCCGGTTCAACACTGAAAACCATACCATTGGCAAGAATGTCTTTACTCTTCATTGAAAGCCGTGGCTCTTCATGGATTTCTATGCCCACTCCATGTCCAAGGCTATGACCGAAATTCCTGCCATACCCTGCCTCAGAAATAATATCCCGGGCTATTTTGTCAGCATCAAACCCCGACATTCCTGATTTCAATGAATCAAGGGCTGTTTGTTGCGTTTCTCTTACTATGTTGTAAATTTTCTTCAATTGGTCATTCGGTTCCCCTATAAATATTGTTCTCGTCATATCGGAACAATAATTGCGGTAAATAACACCAAAATCCAAAACAAGGGCGTCCCCTTTTTTAATTGCATAGTCCGATGCTGTTCCGTGGCACATGGCAGATCTTGGGCCTCCGGCCACAATTGTGTCAAAGGACGGGCCTTTTGCCCCTAATTTTTTCATCTGGTATTCCATTTCGGCAGCTATTTCATATTCTTTCATTCCAGGTTTAATAAATTTAATAATATGGTCAAAAATCCTGTCGCCAATAAGGACGGCCTGCTGAAGTCTTTCTATTTCATCCTCTTCCTTGACCATGCGAATCCGCTCAAGGATGTTGCCAATATTCTTAAGAACTTTTGCCTTTGTGAGTTTTTCTTTAAAGTTTTCATATTCGGTCAGGGTTAGTTTGTCTCCCTCAACGCCTACTTTTTCTATTTTATTTTGTGATAATAGTTCATTGATAGTCTGTGCAAAGCTTTCCTTGTATTCAACTATCTCAATTCCTTTCGCAGCCTCTTCCTTTGCCTGGATGGTAAAACGGAAATCGACAATGAGCCATACTTTATCCATGCCTACCAGCATAAATGACGTATCGCCTGTAAACCCCGAAAGGTAAAAAGTATTTGCTCTGCCCGATATTATGGCTGCATCAAGGTCCATTTTGGACAGGGCTTCCCTGAATTTTTTAAGTCTGTTGTTCATTAAAAGACCCACCTTTATTTTTTTCAATTAAATTTATAGACAGAAAAATTGCAGACAGAATTATTATCTCCATATCAACTTTTAAATATGGTGATGGTTTTAAGGAGAATAAGACATAAATATGAGCAGAAAGGTAATTTTCCCGGATTATTTTTTTGCAAAAAGCCTTTTAATAAGAAACAGCGCAGCCGAATATGAATCCGCGCCAAATCCGGAGATCTGTCCGAGGCAGGCAGGCGCTATCACTGATTTTGCTCTGAAATCTTCTCTGTTATGTATGTTTGAAATGTGGACTTCAACGCAAGGTATTCCTACAGCGCTTATTGCATCCCTGATGGCATAACTGTAATGTGTATATGCCCCAGGATTAATAATAATACCATCATATTTTAATTCAAAAGCCTGATGAATACTGTCAATTATTCCGCCCTCATGATTTGACTGGTAAAAGTCTATCTGAATACCATAATCCTGAGCCTCTTTTTTAAGGGATTCCTCAATAAACTGAAGAGATTTCTTTCCGTAAATATCAGGTTCTCTTACACCCAGCAAATTCAAATTGGGCCCGTTTATTACTCTTACTTTTGGCATCCTATCAAACCTCTCCTGCTTAATAACCTAAACTGCTCTGATTATTCTATCACCAAAATAAACTAATAATTATATCACTATTCATTTTAGCGAATTTATTTACACTCAGCAAGAAAACATATATAATAGCTTAGAATTATATTTTGTCCGGTTTTGGAGAGATAAAATCATTTCACTTTGTCCTTAAATTAAAATGAAATTCATTTAAGTGAGGGATTTTCTTGACCATAAAAAGCTTTCTGAAATTAGTTGAAATTCAGACCAAAATAGCCAGCGTAACACCTTTCATGCTGGGTATCGCATTTACCCTTTATTATTTTGATACTCTTAATGTGCTCACTGTCCTGGCATTTTTTGTTTCGCTTTTATGTTTTGATATGTTTACTACAGCATTGAACAATTATAAAGATTTTAAAAAGGCAATTAAAAAGGAAGGCTACAATTACGAATTCCATAATGCCATAGGCCAGTTCAATTTAAAGGAAAGCACAGTTGTTGCAACAATAATTACCCTTTTTTCAGTGGCAGTTATTTTTGGTGTTATTACCTTCCTCAGGACCGATTATGTTCTGTTGCTCTTAGGGGCGCTGTCATTTTTGATGGGTATTCTGTATTCGGCAGGACCAATACCCATTTCACGTACCTGCTTCGGAGAGGTTTTTTCAGGACTTTTTATGGGATTTTTCATTCCTTTCCTTGTAATCTACGCATCTGTCCTGACTCAAAATCCTGTTGTAATCTCCCTTGACAGCAGTATTTTAAGTATCACTCTCAATTGGAGGGTATTGCTTCCCATACTTCTTATATCCTTGCCGACTGTGTTCTGCATTGCAAATATAATGCTGGCGAACAATATATGTGATGTTGAGGATGACTTTGAAAACCGCAGGTACACCCTCCCCATCCAGGTTGGAAGAGAAAAGGCATTAATTCTCTTTGATGTTTTATATATACTCACTTATATTGATATTATCATTTGTGTCATTTTGGGCTATCTTCCCGTAATATCTCTTATAGCCCTTCTTACAGCTATTAAAGTATATGGAAATGTCAAAGCCTTTCACAAAGTACAGACAAAAAAAGATACGTTCGCATTTTCTGTAATGAATCTCGTATTAATTGCGGTTCCGATAATACTCACGCTGTTTGTCGGATATGTATTTAAAATATTGGCAGGATGAAAAGAGTATTTACTCATAAATAAGCGCAATTCGTAGTTGCGGATGATAAGAAAGCAGGGATTACACCCTGCTTTTTTCTTCCTCATAAATATTTTTGAAAGTAAGTGCGTCCTCGGCCATGGTACCTCTGGATTCAGAGATAATTACCGGCTCCAGGTCAAGATCTATAATTGCCTGAGCAAGAGGATTAAAGTCGGGTCCGAACTGGATATCCTTATATGACCAATGCTTCTTCTCCCCGCCTTTTCCGAACTCAACCCGGCTGAAATGAATATGAACCTTTCTCATTCTCTCATTTCCAAGATACTTTTCCACAAACTTAAAGACGTTTATAAAATCCTCTTTTTCTTTCATCCCGCCCTGGGTGAGGGAGTGGAGATGCGCAAAGTCCAGACACGGGATTAGCCTTTCATCCAGATTGCATAACACGATAACTTCTTCAAGATTTCCAAGCTGGTTGTGCTTGCCCAAAACTTCCGGGCATATTGTTATATCCATCAAATCCAGTTCTTCTGCACTCCTGATTGTCTCAAGCAGACAGTCCAGCGCCAATTCCATCGCAACCTGCCTTGATACTCCCGAAACATAGCCCGGATGGGCGACAATCCTGTCGGCACCCATAATTTTAGCTGCTTTCAAGGTATCAATAATATACTGGACTGAATTTTTGCGCTTCTGTTCTTCAGTGCTTGCAAGGTTTATATAATAAGGGGCGTGGACACTCAGCCTGATATTGTACTCACGGCATTTTTGCCCTATGAGAAGGGCTGTGTCATCATTGAGGCGAACCCCTTTATTGCATTGGTATTCATAAGCATTAAGCCCCATGCTGTTAAGCCATTGGGGCATTTCATAAGACCTTTTAAAACCCTGTTCATAAAAACTGTCAGAATTCCCAGCCGGGCCAAACCAAATCATATACAATCCTTTCTTACTTAAAGCTGCTCTTTGTATGCTGTCACGCAAGTATATTTTTTATTCTGAAATATACTTTTTCTGTTAGTTAACCACCGAGCTGTATTTGCCATTAAATAAGTTCCTGAAAAAGCTCAATTTCAGAAGGGATATTTACTAATAGCTAATACCCAAAATAAAATTAGCGAAGAAAAAACCTGGTGATCCGCTCATCCTTACATTCCAAGTAGCAGACCGAAATGACTGTTGTTAAAGCAATTGGAGCTTTGCCTGGAATGGACTTATATACTGGCTTATACGCTTCTTAATGCGTCAATAGGATTCAACATGCTTGCTTTTCTGGCAGGAGCCCATCCGAAAATAATACCCACACCTGCCGAGAATCCAACACCTAAGAAGATGGCAAGATAAGATAACCTGAAATCAATGCCTATTCCCGTGCATGCCAGGTAAGAAATTAAAAGCCCCAAAATCAGGCCGAAAAAGCCTCCGAGCAATGACAGGAAAATTGATTCAATGAGAAACTGGAGCTGGATGTTTTTTGGCTCTGCACCCAGAGCTTTTCTGAGTCCAATTTCGGTAGTTCTTTCACTTACCGATACCAGCATCATATTCATTATTCCAATGCCGCCCACCAGAAGGGCTATTGATGCGATTCCCGCCAGAACCGCTGTCATCATGTCATTCATGGTGTTCATGGTATCAACTATGCTGTCCAGGTTAATAATCTCAAAACTGTTATCTTTAAAGTTGAAAGTCTGGTTTAATATAAGTTCAACCTGCTCTATTACTTCATCAGTATAGGATGTATCGGAGATGTATATTTCAAGGACGTTAATGCTGCCTATACCGGCCATTCCCATAGCGGTTGTATAAGGTATGATAATGCGGTAATCACTCTGGTTACCGGCGAATAATGTAATGACGTCAGAAGTTACTTCTTCATCTATAATTCCTGCCACAAGATATGTCGTACCCCCGATCTGGAGAGTCTTGTCCACAGGGTCCTCGCCCAGAAACAATTCTTTGGCGACAGCCTGGTTAATTATACACACCTTGTTTTTGCTCTCCATATCAAGTATGTTTAAAGGTCTGCCCCTGGCAATGAAATCAGGGCTGTTTCTGAAAAATACTTCGTTTCTGCCCTCAATTTTTATATCTTCAAGGACTTTCCCGTTCTTCACCACAGAAGATACCAATGTAAGATTGGGGGATACGCCTGACACATTCTCGATCTCAGAAAGGCTTTTTATGTTATTGTCCGACAAACCTTGCTTCAATGGAGTTCCAAATGCCTGAACCGCAATTTTCCCTGCTCCCAGATCGGCAAACCTGCTGGTTACTTCATTCTGTAGACCCTGGACAATTGTAATGAGGGATATAATGGCAGTTACGCCTATAACAATTCCGAGGACGGTCAAAAAAGAGCGCATTTTATTGTTAATAATATTTTTCCATGACATCTTTATGCTCTCTTTAAGCATCTTTTAAATCCCCTTCTCTTAAATTGCCGTCTAATATCCTGACGATACGGTTGCCATAACTTGCAATATTTGAATCATGAGTAATCATAATTATTGTGTGGCCTTCGTTATTTAACTCCCTGAAAAGCTCCATAACCTGTTTGCCGGTTTTTTGGTCCAGTGCACCTGTCGGTTCATCGGCAAGAAGCAGGGTCGGGTTATTGGAAAGGGCACGGGCTATGGCAACACGTTGCTGCTGACCACCGGAAAGCTGGTTCGGTCTGTGGTACATCCTGTCTGCAAGACCAACTTTCTCAAGCATTTCCATGGCTCTCTTCCTTCTCTCTGAAGGAGGTATTTTTGAATAAATCAAAGGAAGCTCCACATTTTCCAGGGCTGTAAGTCTGGGCAACAACTGAAATGACTGAAAAATAAAGCCGATTTCTTTATTCCTTATGCGCGCCAGTTGTTTTTGGTCCTGTTCAGATATATTTCTCCCTCTTAGGATATATGTGCCTGAAGTGGGCATATCAAGACAGCCAATTATATTCATCAGGGTGGATTTTCCGGAACCGGACGGGCCGAGCACTGACAGGAATTCGCCCTCATCGACAGATAAATTTATACCTTTTAATACAACCTGGTCCTCATCCCCCATGTTATATGTCTTCACTATATCCTGCATTAACAGAATTTCTTTTCCCATGCCTGGCCCCCCTTAACGATTCGCCATGCCGAAGGGAATTACTTTGTTGGGAGTAAGGATAATCTCACCCGGTTCAACACCACTGAGAATCTCTGCTACGGTTCCGTCATTTATCCCTACTTCAACATATTTGGTAATAACTTTTCCTTCTGAATCGCGGGTGTACACGAAAGGTTTATTTTCGCTGTCAAACTGGAGGGCCTTCATGGGAACGGTAACTGCATCTTTAACATTATGATTGAGAATCTTAACTTCCACCGACATTCCAACACGCAGGTCTTCATCGTTTTCCAGACTTATGGTTGTGGGGAAATACGAAACACCGTTCACTACCTGAGCCTGTCTCGAAATTTCATCGACCTTGCCTTTAACAGTCTTGTCAAGCGCGTTAATAAAAACATCGGTTTCTTTGCCCAGAGTGACAGCTCTGAGGTCATATTCATCAACCTTTATGATAACCTGCAAATCATTGTAATTTACAATGTCCATTATTTTAGTTCCCATAATCAGGGAATCATCTTCTTCAACATGTATCTCGTCCACTTCACCGCTGATTTCAGCGAAAATTTTAGTATCGTCCAGTTGCCTCTCCAGGTTTTTGTATGCTGCCTCAGCCTGCTTTAACTGCTCCCGTGCGGTGCGGATATTCTGCTCAATGGTCTTTTTGGTCAACTCCAGATTCTTCTCAGCGGAGTCAAGGGACACAAGGGCATTATCATAGGCATCCTGGGCCTGTTCCAGCTCAACTTTGGATATAACGCCGTTATTATAAAGCTCAGTCATTCTTTCCAGATTGGAAGATGCGTTGTTAAAAGCCATCCGGGCGGAAACAAGGGCATTTTCCACCTGCATGAGTTGCTGGTCCTTGCCCGTTCCTGAGGCTTTTTCATAATTTATCCTGGCAATCTCGATATTTGTCCTTGCCTGCTCCAGGCTATCCCTTATTGTGGTGTCGTCAAATTCAAGAAGAAGGTCACCTTCATTTACCATGTCCCCTTCTTTGACATGGAATGTTTTTACGGTGAAAACACCCGGAGAAAAGACCGACTGGCTTGATTTGGCTTCAATATTTCCACTGAAAGTATAGTAGGTGGTTATATCCTGAACCTTGACGGTTTCTTCTGTATATGTTTTATTGTCCCGATTGGCAAAACATGCCCTTAATATCAGAACAGCAAGAAGAACTGCCATGACTATGGTAATTATTCTCTTTGTAAGTTTTTTCCCCTTCATTGGCCCTCCGGCTCTGTGCTGCCATTTTATCTTAAATAAAAATAAAAGATAAATAATAAGTCAGTGATATATTTTACAATAAGTTTGTGAACGAAATGTTAAGAAAAAATTTGATTTTGATTAGAATTAAGGTAGTCTGATGACCTTGTTGTTTTTGGATTCTTTATAAAGGACAAATTTGTTTCCCATAACAGAAACCACATCCGCCTCTATAGCCTCAGATATCTCATCTGCCGCTTCTCTGGCAGTGTAAACCGAATTTTTCAGAACAGATGCCTTTACAAGCTCTCTTGCTTCCAGGGCGTCTTCAAATTGCTTCAAAACATTTTCATCTATCCCGTTTTTGCCTATCTGGAAAATAGCCGGTATGGTGTTTGCAAGACTTCTTAAATAACTGCGTTGTTTTCCTGTCAACATACTCTCACCTCTATGGTACATAATCAAATTCTATTTCGCCCATTCTCACAGTATCTCCCTCCCGGATTCCCTTTTCCACAAGTGCATCAATTACGCCCATGTTCCTTAATGAACGCTGGAAATATCCAAGGGATTCCCGGTCGTTGAGATTGACCATGCTAAGGAGTTTGTCAATCCCCGGGCCTTCAACAATGAAGATCTCGTTTTCACGTCTGACTTTGAACGGCGGCTCATCTTTTTGTAACTTAATTTCAACAGTTTTTTCGGAAGGATCGAAAAGTACGATATCCGGAAGCTCTTTGAGCATTTGGTAAGTATAATTTATAAGTTCATCCACTCCCTTTCTGGTAGCGGCAGAAATTTCAAACACTTTATATCCGCGTTTTTCCATCGCTTCTCTGAAAATCTTAAGCCTGCCCGGATCCTGCAGGGCGTCAATTTTGTTCGCAGCAATAATCTGAGGCCTTTTTGCCAGTTCCGGATTGTACAATTCAAGCTCTCTGTTTATGACATCCACATCCTCCAACGGATCGCGTCCGTCTGTCCCGGCAATATCAACCACATGTATCAATAAACGCGTCCTCTCAACATGTCTTAAGAATTTATGTCCGAGACCCACTCCCTCATGGGCGCCTTCAATAAGCCCCGGAATGTCAGCCAGTACAAAACTCTGGCCGTCTCCCAGAGAAACTACACCAAGATTGGGACTCAGGGTGGTAAACTGGTAATTGGCAATCTTGGGCCTGGCAGAAGAAACAACCGACAGCAAGGTTGATTTGCCCACATTGGGAAAACCTATAAGCCCCGCATCGGCTATAAGTTTCAGCTCAAGTATGACAGTCAGTTCCTCGCCCGGGGTTCCGCCCTTTGCAAAGTTGGGAATCTGGCGGGTTGGTGTGGCAAAATGCTGGTTTCCGGCTCCGCCCTTGCCCCCTTTTGCGATAACTTCTTCCTGTCCTTCTTTATTTAAATCGGCGATAATACGGCCTGTTTCCTTGTCCCTTACAATTGTGCCCTGCGGCACCTTCACAATAAGGTCTTCTCCACGTTTTCCGGACCTGTTGCGTTTGCTTCCGTTTTCGCCGTTTTGTGCCACATATTTGCGTTTATATCTGAAATCCATCAGGGTGTTTATTCCTGTATCGACCTTAAAAATAACATCCCCTCCGTCTCCGCCGTCCCCGCCGTCGGGACCGCCATTAGGGATGTATTTCTCACGGCGGAATGATACGGCACCATTTCCTCCGTTCCCTGCCTTTATATAGATTTCTGCATAGTCTATGAACATGCTCTTCCTCCAAAACAATAAATAATTCCATATATCAGAAAAAGGGACGATAAACTCGTCCCTCACCTGTTACATTAGTATATCCTGTACTTAAACTGAATAAACGCTCACTTTTTTTCTGGTCTTATCAAGTCTTTCAAATTTGACCCTGCCATCAATCAGAGCATACAGTGTGTCATCACTTCCGATACCAACATTGGTGCCCGGATGAATTTTGGTGCCTCTCTGTCTTACAAGGATGTTTCCTGCAAGCACATACTGTCCATCACCTTTTTTGACACCAAGCCTTTTGGCCTCACTGTCACGGCCGTTCTTGGTGCTGCCCACTCCCTGCTTATGAGCAAATAATTGCAGATTAATCTTGATCATGGCTACACCTCCTTGGTTATAACTTGTATATACCGTGAATACTCGTTTTCAATTTGTTTCAGACCAATTTCCATAGTCTCCAAAATAATCTGGGCCCTGGTCCACGCATCAGACGCCATATTGTCGGGTAAGAACATCCTGAGGTTTCCGTCAGATTCTTTATAGGTATTAACGCAGCAAATCTCATCGAGTCCGCCAAGTGCCGTATAGGCAACGGCAGATATTGCCGCGCATACCATATCAAATTCTCCGTTATTTGCTGAACCCGCATGGCCTCTGATGTCAAATCCCGTTATGTCACCGTTCTTGGAACGGTAGATAGTTGCTTTTGTCATAACAATCAAGCATTGATCTTTTCGATCTGTACTTTGGTATATGGCTGTCTGTGTCCTTGCTTTCTGCGGTAGCCTTTCTTGGGCTTGTACTTGAAGACGATAATCTTCTTGCCTTTACCCTGGCCAAGCACCTTAGCGGAAACAGTTGCACCTTCTACAGGATTTCCGGTTACAAGAGAACCATCCTTGGACACAGCAAGCACTTTGTCAAATACAAACTGTTCACCGTCTTCAGCTTTGATCTTTTCAATGAAAAGCACATCGCCTTCCTGAACCTTATACTGCTTTCCGCCTGTCTCAATGACTGCGTACATAAATAGCACCTCCTCCTACCAATCTCGCCTATAAGGGGCAGAAAACTTGCGTTTTTCTGACTTATGTCCCTTTCTCGAGCGGTTGCCGTTATATTTTATCACAGCAGCTTATCCATGTCAAACAGATAAATATATTATATTTATGTGCTATAAATTTGTATTTTAATTATATACTTCAGGCAACTTAAAACATAGCCTGTTTTATCAAAATGAACTTGGCGGCTCAAGACGCGTCTAATTATAAGAGCTTGTCTGTAAAAGAGTTATGGACACAGACAATTATATTAAATATAATAGAGCTGGTATTTTGAGCTCATCTTCTTTGCTCATTGAGACCTGTCGGGAATGCGGTAAACGGACTAATCAATGTAACCGTAAATCGCTTCTGTGTCCGATGGGCAGGGTATTTGATGGGCAAGTTATTTTTATATAATATTTTGTTGCAGGAGTGAACCATGAGACAATATCGTTTTAAAAGTGAGAAAGTTTACAGGAGACGTCGTACCGTGACCGCACTGCTATTGGTTACCATATTAATACTGGCAGGTATCTACGTCTATACCAAAGTTTTATCCAATCCACAGGATAATACCACTCCACCTGAACAAACCACAGAAAATCCGGATGTTACACAAGAGCCTACAAATACACCTGAAACCCCTACCCCGACGCCAACCCCTGAACCACCCAAAGGTACTGAAACAAAAGATCACGGCTTTTTACCTGCCATTGGTTCAGTGGAGAAAAGCGGCAAGATGGATGAAATCCGAGCCAAAGTTGAAGAGTTTATTTCCAGGCAAAAAGGCAAATACGGTGTATATTTTATAGATCTCGCAACAGGTGAAAGTTTTGGAATAAATGACCGCGACAGTTATATCGCAGCTTCCACTTCAAAGCTTCCTATGAATCTGCTTCTTTATACCAAGATTGAATCCGGGGAAATAGATCCCAATGCCAAGCTCAAATATTTGAAGGAAGACTTTGAACCCGGAACAGGAATTATCCAGAATCAGCCTTTCGGCACTGAATATACAGTACGCGAAACATCCAGACTCTCTATTGTCTACAGTGATAACTGCGGAATAAATATGATTATCCGTATCCTTGGCATAGAAAATATATGTCAGTATATATTGGATCTTGGCGGGGACATATACTACGATGACGGACACAGGACGTCACCCCACGACCTCGGCCTTGTTACCCAGGAACTTTACAGGCTTTATCTCAATAACCCCGATCTCTATGGTCAACTTATAAATGACCTTGAAAATACAGTATTCAACGACAGACTGGCGGTCCTTACTTCTGAAGGGGTCAAAGTGGCGCACAAGATTGGAAACCAGGTAAGGAACGTAAACGATGTTGGTATAGTATTTGCCTCCCATCCTTTTGTCCTTGCAGTAATGACTGATAATGTGGATGTTGGAACAGCTACAAACAAAATTGGTGAAATTGCAAAGTTAATTTACAACGAAGTGGAGGCTTATGCCGGCAAATAACCAATACACTTTCAGGAAGACACAACACAGGCAGTAGAAATAAGCAGACAGTTATATTGCGGATATTTAAAGGATAAGCTTGTTTGAAGGTTCAGAGGAAAATAACCTGACGTTATACCAATAAGCTTATCTTTTTAATGACTTAGAAATCAAAACTTCCGGCAATCTCTAAGATGATTTTCCGGAGGACCAAAGAAACAATTAAGAGGTGTAATTATGTACAGGTCACCATACAGAAGGCGGCGCAGACTTAATAAGGGCAGGTTTTTTACTGTAATGTCATGCCTTATCGCTGCAATTGTTGTAATAGTGCTCGCCCTTAAAGGAAAGCTCCCTTTCATGCCAGATGAACTTAAGGAAAAAAAGCCAACTCCAACAACCCCGGCAGAATCTGCCACACCGACTCCAGTGCCAACGCCATGGCCTACTCCGGAGCCCATGCCTGAGGAAAGCACAGATCCGGCAGTTCTTGAGGTATCATGGCAGGATCCGGCTGTATTTACCGGGCCGTTGGCTTATGAAGACGCGAAAAAGGTTTTTGACAAAGGCGACGGGACATCCTTATATTACTGGGTATTTGAAAATGGCAAGCCTGTCGACTATCAGCCCCGTGACCAGATAAGTTTTGGTAAACCTGAAAACTATGCCGACATCGGCGGGGTACTGGCCTTCAGAGGAAATAACTACCGCAATTCCGCCTCTTATGGAACAAGGACCATTACAGATAAAAAACTTGAGATAGTATGGACCCATGACATAGGAGCAATCAGCACAAAGGAAAGCTACTGGCCGGGAACCGGCTGGACGGGACAGCCCCTTTTGGTGAACTGGTCTGAAGATGTCAGAAATATGATGAACATCAAGCCTGAATTCAAGGATAAGAATCTGGTGGAAGTAATTTATCCCACTCTGGACGGAAACATTTATTTCCTTGACATTGAAACCGGTAAGGAAACCCGCGATAAGATAAAAGTAGGTTTCCCCATGAAGGGTACCGGCATGATCGATCCAAGAGGATATCCCATACTCTACACAGGAATGGGCCTTAACGAGAACTCAGGTAAATTTACTGAATTTAAATATATGATGTTCAGCCTCATTGACCAGACTCCGTTGTACAGCATATTCGGGCGAGACCCTGTCGCATTCAGAAGATGGGGAGCCTTTGACTCATCGGCGTTGGTGGACAAGAATACGGATACATTACTGGCTGCTGCCGAAAACGGTCTGGTGTACAGGGTAAAACTCAACACCAAGTTTGACAGGGATGCGGGAACCATAGCCCTTTCACCTCAGATTACCCGCTACCGTTACAGAGATTCAGTAAATGTTGAACTTGGTATTGAAAATTCACCGGCGTTTTATAAAAACTATATGTATTTCTGTGATAACGGCGGCATATTCCAGTGCCTTGACATAAATACCATGAAACCGGTCTGGACTTATGACGTCGGAGATGACACAGATGCAACTGCTGTAATAGAAGAGACAAGTGACGGAGTATTCATTTATACAGCCAACCAGATTGACAAGAGGAGTCAGAACAGCAAACAGCGTGAGAACTGCAATATAAGAAAGTTCAATGCGCTTACCGGGGAACTTGTCTGGCAGCGTGACTACAGCTGTGTCTATAATTTCTATATTAACGGCGGCGCTCTTGGAACCCCGCTGATAGGAAAGAATGACATAAGCGACATTATTATCTTCAATATATGCTTTACTGGTTCAAACCAGGATGGAACACTGGTGGCGCTGGACAAAAAAACCGGCAGGGAAGTCTGGACCAGACACCTTGACGCATACAGCTGGTGCTCACCTGTTGATGTCCTCAGCTCTGACGGAAAAACTTACGGACTTTTCAGCGATTTTGGCGGAAATCTGCATTTGTTCGACCCGAAAACCGGAAAGGATATTGATAAAGTATACCTTGGAGGAAATGTCGAGTCTTCCCCGGCAGTTTATGATGATATGATAGTGGTCGGGTCCTACGCCAAAAAAATATACGGTATAAAAATCAAATGATTGCACTTAAGCATTATTAAGCTATTTATCAGGCATAGTACAGGAGGATATTTATGGCACGATATTACAGAAAAAGGGCAAGCAGAATGGGTACAATAGTCATTGTCCTTGTCATATCTCTTTTGGCTTTGGTAACCCTGCTTGCTGTTCAGGGAAAACTTCCATTTATGGAGGATGATCAATGGAGCGCTTCATCTCCTGCTCCATCAGAACCCGATGATACTCCTGAACCCACAATTGAACCAACTTCCACTCCGGAGCCCACACCTCCTCCCGAGGTTACGGACCCGGCAAAACTTATCCTTAATGTAGAGGCTCCTTCACAGGTAAGCAAAACCAAAGTTTCCACCGGAACCTACCAGAAGAAATTCCAGGATGGTGGAACAATTACCTATTCTGTATTCCGCAACGGAAATACTCCTGTAGATTATACGCCTGATTATCCTATCGCTTTTGCTTCGGACAGGTCATACTCCGAACTTAGCGGTGTCCTTGCTTTCAGGGGTAACCACTACAGAAATGCGCCTTCTTATGGAACAAGGGATATAAAAGAAAAGAAACTGGAAATCATCTGGGAGCAAAAAACCGGTGCCATTTCAGCCCAGAACAGTTTCTGGCCTGGCTCAGGCTGGACCGGTCAGCCTATTTTGGTTCAATGGCCTGAAAGTATTAAGAGAATAATGAACATAAACCCTGAGTTTAAGAACCCGGATTCAGTTGAAGTAATCTATCCCATTCTGGACGGGAATATATATTTCCTTGATCTTGAAACGGGAAAACCGACAAGGCCGAAAATAAATCTTGGATTTACCATTAAAGGTACCGGCGCTGTTGACCCCAGAGGATATCCGCTGTTCTATACCGGTATGGGGCTTAGGACCAATGATACCGCCGGAACTTCCACAACCTTCAAATACAGAATATATAATCTTATAAACCAGACTGAAATATTTACCTTCCCCGGCAACGACCCTGTTGCCCACAGAGACTGGGGGGCAACCGATTCATCCGGAGTGATAAACTGGCAGACCGATACATTTATTCAGGCCGGCGAAAACGGGCTTATTTATAAGATTAAGCTTAATACCAAATTTGACGAATCAGCGGGCACGGTCACCATGTCACCTGATATAGTCAAGTATCGGTATAAATCTTCCTACAGTGCCGACCAGGGTATAGAAAGCTCTCCTGCATTCTACAGAAATCTTATGTTTTTCGTGGATAACGGAGGAACGCTGCAGTGCCTTGATATACACAAAATGGAGCCTGTATGGATTTACAATGTCAAGGATGATACCGACAGCACCATAGTCATTGAGGAAACCGAAGAAGGAGTATTCCTCTATACGGCGAATGAGGTTGACAAGCGCTGCGCAGGCGGCAAAGCTGCAAAAGCTCCCACAAACATCAGAAAATTTAATGCCCTTACCGGCGAGCTGGTATGGCAATATGACATGGATGCTTATTACAGGTATTATATCAACGGCGGAGTAATGGGAACTCCGTTGATTGGAAAAGACGATATAGCCGACAGAATTATCTTCCCTGTATGTTTTACAGGAAGCCAGCTTGACGGAAAGATGGTCGCCCTTGACAAGAAAACAGGTAAGGAGATATGGGTGCGGGATCTGGAACACTATAGCTGGAGTTCTCCTGTTGACATTAAAAGTGCGGGCGGAAAAACCTACGGAATTTTCTGTGACTACGGCGGATATATGCACCTGTTTGACCCTATGACCGGAGAGGACTACGATAAGATTTCTCTGGGCGGAAATATTGAAAGTTCGCCGGCGGTATTCAATGATATAGCGGTTGTAGGCTCCTATGCGCAGAAGATTTTCGGAATCAGAATCAAATAGAATCAAAGGAAAATGTCTAAGTGCAAGAGGCAGAGCTGTGAAATGCAAGGCTCTGCCTTTTTTGCTGCTCAGCCTAAAAGCTGCGCTGTGCAAGTGGCAAATCCGCAATTGAAAGGTATTGTTGTTTGGGTAAGTGTAAATTGCTCTGTCTTTTGAACAATCCGCAATATAGTTGTTTTGATGGGCGCAAATGTTCTGCCGTTTGCGCGTGAGCCGAGGACATTAAAAATACTGTGCCACTTGCACTTAGTGTTAGGCACATAATAACAGCGCCTGATGAGTGAGAATTGTCTCATTCATAAGGCGCTTTATGATTTCTTTATTCCAGCGATGTCCGGCCGCACTCAGCGTTTTAACGCCTCCTGCGCCAAATACAGCCCTATATATTTTGCGTTCTTCCACACAAGACTGTCAAACTTCCTGTCATCATGCGGTATATCGGTATTATTCCAGGGAGTGAGTTCTATACAGAACGCAGGGCGCTTGAACTTCAACCTGAACCAGTTTTCATACCCCGCCCCATAAACCGAAGGTTTTTTGGAAACCGGGAGCATATCGTATTTCGTGAGAGCCGCAAGTCCTTTTGCTATTGACTCCGCCCCGGGTATCTGGCCCACAGTGCCTTCATCCGCCCAGAATATCGAATTGCCTTTAGTATGGAATGAACAAGCAAGAATGAATTCATGGCTTTCCGAAAGGTTCATCATTGCCTGAACTTCAGGTTCGGTGGCAGCGGCAACACCCTTGTAGTTTTCCGAAGCGGGTCTGCCAACATCATCGTATTTCTCTTCCCAGTGGGCAGGATACTGGCGGTTTAAATCAACACCGTTAATATTTGCTTTCCATTCACGGTACGTTTTCTTTACAAGGGCCATGGCCTGAACTTCATCTTTATTGACAACCGAACCCAATCCGTTGTTGACCAGGTTGACCCCGTCTGGATTGACCATGGAAACCACATAAATGGTTACTTTGTCCAAAATATCTCTGGTATCAAAATTCCCGAACTTTTTACTGTCGGTATAAGACCTGGCGTACTCCTCAACCATTTTCATCAGGTAGGAGCTTGTTATATATTCCCTGGCATGATGTGCGCCACAGAAAAGTATCTTCTTATCTCCCCTGCCAAGCTTTATAAGAAGGAGATCCCTTCCCTCCACAGAACTTCCGATGGTATCAAGAGAAATGATATCCGGATAGGTTTCAGAAAGCACTGCGCTTTCTTTCAACATCTGCTCATAGGTGTATGGAACATAAGGATTTACAATACCTGCAGAAACTACGGGTTCCGGTTCAGGAGTCGGTGTTGGCCTGGGAGTTGGGGTATGCTCAGGCTTTTCTTTGCCAGGAGTTAAATCAGGCTTGCTGTTTTCTTCTGGTTTTGGGCTGGTTTCCGGTGCCATATCCCCGGGATCTTTCTCATCAGGACTTAAATCCGATGGGGTAGGAGTTTGGCTTGCAACAAGGTCCATAGACTCTTCCCCGGAATCTTTGGAAAACCCGTCTGAAGGAGCTGGAGTTGGTTCCAAAGTTGGAGTATTATTATCAGGACTGAACCTTGTACATGAGGTCAGAAGTATCAACGCAAGAAGAATTAAAGCAAAACACAGGTACCACATTTTACTTGAGCATCCATCCTGGAAGTTATTCAACATCACTATATGTCGGCTTGGGCGTTTTTTAGAACCAATCACAGGAAGTATTCGACACCTGCCTCAAAGATCTTCTGATCCTTTTCACCTGGGACATTAATGAATGTATTTGTAGTATACCTCTCATTGTGTCCCATTTTGCCGAAAATCCGCCCATCCCTGCTGGTAATTCCTTCAATGGCCAACATGGAACCGTTGGGATTATACCGGATGTCCATGGTGGGATTTCCATCAAGATCAACATATTGGGTTGCTATCTGACCATTTTTTTCAAGCTCTGCAAGCACATGATCCTTTGCCACGAATCTTCCCTCACCATGGGATATGGCTATGGTGTGAATATCTCCTACTTTTACTTTGGAAAGCCATGGAGATATATTGGACGCTACTCTTGTATTAACAAGCCTGGAAACATGTCTGCCTATAGTATTGAAGGTGAGAGTCGGACATTCTTCATCAAGGGGCCTTATTTCCCCATAGGGCAAGAGCCCTAATTTGACAAGCGCCTGGAATCCATTGCAAATACCTAAAATCAGACCGTCCCTGTCGTTAAGAAGCTTCATAACCGACTCGGCAAGGTATGGATTTCTGAAAACCGTAGCTATAAACTTGCCGGAACCATCAGGCTCGTCACCGGCGCTGAAGCCACCCGAGAGCATAATAATCTGGCTTTCATCAATGAGCTTTTTAAGTGCCTTTACAGAATCATCAATTTCTCTGGCTGTCAGATTTCTGAATACAAATACTTCTGTTTTCGCTCCAGCCTCAATAAACTTCTTCTGTACATCATATTCGCAGTTGGTACCAAAGAATATTGGCATGGCAACTTTCGGCCGTGCGAAGTTTATTGGTGCATGCCTCTTAATTTTCGAATCTGCTTTGTATTCAATAACCTTGACATCTGTTTTTTCTTCATCCGCCTTTGCGGGCTTTGTGGGGAAAATGTTCTCCAAAGTACTTTCCCATGCTGAGCATATTTTATTGAGAGGCAGTTTAATACCGTTTATTTTGATTACAGGTTCGGCTATTGTAGTAGCAATTAACTTACAGTTAATGCTTTTGAATAATTCGCCTTCGTCAAATTCAGCAGGTATTTCAACAAGTATTGCTCCATAATTCAGCTTAAACAGGCTGTCAAAATCCATATCCTTCAGTTCAGCACCAATCATGTTACCTATTGCCATTTTGGATATGGCCTCGGCAAGTCCCCCTGCCTTAAGGGTCGAAGCAGACAATACTTTTCCTTCATGAATACTTTCAGTGAGCGCAGTATAAAGAGAAACGAGGCAGTCAAAATCCGGCAGCAACAATTCATCTCTTTTTGCTGACAGTAAAACAACCTTGCTCCCCGGTTTTTTGAATTCTGCCGAAATCAGCCTGGTAACATTAACAGGAGCCAGTGCGAAAGAAACCAAAGTAGGAGGTACATTCATGTCATTAAAAGTACCTGACATACTGTCCTTGCCACCT
>ERZ773359.2895-NODE-2895-length-20723-cov-54.549739_pt1 | contig 20723 bp, 19 predicted proteins | sample MGYA00374955_ERZ773359 | MGnify/ENA primary metagenome ERZ773359 (study PRJEB29098, sample SAMN04486028) | biogas fermenter metagenome | study: EMG produced TPA metagenomics assembly of the Biogas fermentation microbial communities from Germany - Plant 4 DNA1...
AGGCAGGGATTACCTGGTTTGATTCATCATTTGGCGGACTTGGAGGATGTCCTTTCGTACCAGGAGCTACAGGGAATGTAGTAACAGAGGATATAGTGCATATGTGTGATGAAATGGGAATAGAAACAGGTATAGATTTAGACAAAAGCATATCAATTGCACGAACTGTGGAAAGATTACTAGGAAAAAAACTACCTGGATACATACTAAGAGCTGGCAAGAACTCTGATTTGTTAAAAAATAAATAAAAAGTGGAGCAGATAATAATAAGATAAAATATACAGAACATTCCAAAAATTATTGAATCTTTTTTGACAAAGTGATAAAATAAAAATAAGTACAGGAACTTAGATACACTAGACGGAACTATCATAATAAATAATGTTTTCAAGGGAAATCATAAAAACTCTATTTCTAGATTAATTTGCTGTATAACTATAATTTTAATATAGATTATAATTATAATCATTAAATCATAAAGGAGGAGTAGCTATGGGACTTGAGTATAAAGAAGAATTAAAGCAAAAGTATCCTGATTTGACAGAGGAACAAATTGATGAACTGGATGAAGTATTTACAAAGGCAAGAAAAGCTTTCGATGAAATAAAAGAATTTGACCAAGAGAAAGTAGACAAGCTATGCAGAGCAGTAGCATGGTCAGTGGCTAACAAAAAGACTTGGAAGGAATTAACAGACCTAGGAGTTAATGAGACAGGCTTTGGAGATCCAGTGAGCAGACTAAACAAAAGATTTAAAATTAGAGGTGTGTTAAGAGATGCTCTTCGTCAAAAGAGCGTTGGTATAGTTGAAGAAATACCAGAAAAAGGTATAGTTAAATATGGCAAACCAGCAGGAATAATTGCTTCAATTGTACCTACCACAAACCCAGCCCTAACACCAGCAGGAACAGCAATAAATGTTATAAAGGCTAGAGATGTTGTGATATTCTCACCTCATCCACGTTCAAAACAAACCACCTTAAGAACTGTTGAAATAATGAGAAATGCACTTGAAAAAGAAGGCGTAAATCCAGATGTTTTACAATGCTTAAAAGGAAATACTAACAGAGCAATGTCTATGGCATTAATGGGAGAAGCTGATTTAGTAATGGCAACTGGTGGACAAAATATGGTAAGACGTGCCTATTCATCAGGAACACCAGCATATGGTGTAGGTGCTGGAAATTCTACTATGGTAATAGACGAAACTGCTGATATAGAAGAAGCTGCTAGAAATACTATGTTAAGTAAAACTTCTGATTTTGGTTCCGGTTGTTCTGCTGATGGAAATTTAATTATTCAAAGCAGCATTTTTGATAAGATGGTAGCTCAACTTATAAAAGAGGGTGGCTACTTAGCAAATGAAGAAGAAAAAGAGGCTTTAAAGAAAGTTATGTGGGATGAAAATGGCAAGAGGAAACCAGATACAGTTGCTATACCACCTCAAAAGTTAGCAAAGATAGCAGGATTTGAAATACCAGAGGATAGAAAGTTTATTATGGTAATGGGAGATGGCATAGGAAAAGAACACTTTTTCTCACGTGAAAAGCTAACAACTTTATTAGCTTTATATAAGTATGAAGATTTTGACCAAGCACTAGAAATGGTAAAAGCAATTTATGAAGTAGGCGGCAAAGGTCATTCCTGTGGAATATATTCATTTAATGAAGAACATATCCATAAACTTGCATTAATTGCACCAGTAAGTAGAATAATGGTTCGTCAACCTCAGTCTAAGTCAAATGCAGGCTCATTTACTAATGGAATGCCTATGACTTCCAGCCTAGGATGCGGAACCTGGGGTGGCAATATAACATCTGAGAATATTAGTTTGAAACATTATATGAACTTTACATGGGTTTCAAAGCCAATACCAGAAGATAGGCCATCTGATGAAGAATTATTTGGAGAGTATTATGATCCTGAACTAGAAAATTGTTAGCTAAATAAGTTGATAACCTTGAGATTGTTAAGACGCTTAACAATCTCAAGGTTGGATACATATATTGTCTTTTAATAAGTATAAGGAGTGATTACAATTGAAAAAGAAGCTTGCATATCAGATTGTAGATTATTTAGAAAGAATTGGTGTAGAACATGTATTTGGACTTTGTGGACACACTGTAATAGATATGTTAAATGCATTTGAAAAGAACAAAAATGTTAAATTTATATCTACAAGACATGAACAAATAGCTGCACATGCGGCTGATGGATATGCTAGAGTAAAGAAAAAAGCCTCTGTTGTACTTACCCATCTAGGACCTGGCCTTACAAATGCAACTACTGGTGTTGCAAATGCAGCATTAGATTCTATTCCAATGGTTGTCATATCTGGTGACGTTCCCAGTTATTATTATGGTAAACATCCTCATCAAGAAGTAAATATGCATTGTGATGGATCTCAATATGATATCTATAAACCTTTTGTCAAGAGAGCCTGGAGATTAGATACTCCAGAACTGATGCCGGAAATTCTAAATAAAGCCTTTAGATTGGCTGAATCTGGTAGACCTGGACCTGTACTTATTTCTGTTCCAATGGATATGTTTGCTGAAGAAGTTGATACTAGTCTATTTGAAAGAGCTTATCGTGATTCCCATACTACAGTAAAGCCTGCCTTACCAAAAGACATAGCCTATGAAATAGCAAGGATGCTTATAGAAGCAGAAAAACCATTAATACACATTGGAGGACAAGTGGTATTTAGTGATGCTACAGAAGAATTAGTTGAGCTTGTAGAATTTTTGGACATACCTGTGACAAGATCTCTTATGGGGCAAGGCGGTATTCCTGATAATCATCCTCTACATGTTGGTATGACAGGATTTTGGGGAACAGATTTTGTAAATGGTATTTCATCTAGTGCAGATGTCGTACTTGCAGTAGGTACCAGGTTTGCTGAAGCAGATAGTAGTTCATGGTATCAAGGAGTAACCTTCAACGAAGAATCAAAATTTATACAAATTGATTTAGAGCCAGCTGAAATAGGCAGAAATTATCCAGCGACTATAGGAGCAGTAGCAGATCCTAAAAATGCATTGGCTGCAATATTAGAAGCTGCTAAAGAACTAAAACCTGAAGGAATAAGCAGGCCTGACTTAAGGAAAAAAATAGAGGATTATAAAAAAGAATTTAAGGAATCAAATAGGGCAATTTCAGAAGATAATAGATTCCCTATGACACCACAGAGAATACTTAAAGATGTAAGGGAAGTATTCCCAGAGGATGGATTGATATTTACAGATGTTGGCTGGAATAAAAATGGGGTAGGACAACAATTTGAAGTTACAAAACCTAATACCATATTCCATCCAGGAGGATTAGCTACTATGGGATTTGGTCCAGCAGCAGTATTGGGTGCAAAGCTGGCAGCTCCAGACAAAAAAGTTATCTCATTAGTAGGGGATGGAGGATTTGGAACCAATCCATCAGTTTTAGCAACAGCAGTAGAACAAAATATTCCTGTAGTATGGGTAGTAATGAACAATTATGCTTTTGGCACCATAGCAGGTCTTGAAAGCTCACATTATAAGCATACATTTGGAACTGAGTTTACTACTCCTGATGGTAAAAGATATAACCCTGAATGGGCAGAAGTGGCTAAAGCTTATGGTGTAAAGGCAAAGAAAATAACATCTGCTGATGAGTTTAAAGCTGCATTTAAGGAAGCATTAGAATCAAATGAACCATATTTATTAGATGTTCCCATGGAAAATATTCCAGTTCCTACTGATGGTATATGGAATATTAACGATATCTTTACTCCAAAAGACAATGTAAAAAAAGGTAGATTGTTGCATGGTGAAGCAGAAAAATCTTATCATGCACATACAAAATAAATTAGAATTCATTTCATATAATCTAGGGGAGCCTCTCCCCTAGTAAAATAAATTTTATGAAAACGTTATTCAATGGGGGCGAATAATTTGGATATAATAAGATGGTTAGACAAAAACATAGAAAAGGTGTTACTGTGTATATTTTTAGGAGTAATGGTAGTTGTAATGAGTATACAGGTAGTAGCAAGGTATGTATTTAATTCATCTTTATCCTGGTCTGAGGAACTTACAAGGTACTTGTTTATATGGTCAGCCTTTCTAAGTCTTCCCTTTACTATACGATATGGTATTGCACTTAAAATAGACCAATTTTTAACTTTATTATCAAAGAATGCGAAAAGGATTGTAAATATAATTGGTCATATTCTAATGTTAGTTTTCTTCATATTCATGCTTCTTCAATCATTGGATGTTGTTCAATCAGCTATCAATAGCGGACAAAAAAGTCCTGCCTTAGGCTTACCAATGTATATTGTACAAGTATCTTCAACTGTAGGATTTACACTTGCTATAATAAGGACAGTACAATCATTGATTAATTATTTTAAGAATGTACAAGAAGCTTAAAAGAGAGGAGGAAATGTCTTGTCATTAGGATTATTTTTTCTATTATTTGCAGTTTTGCTAGCAATAGGATTGCCAATAGGTGTTGCAATAGCAAATACTGCCATCTTACCATGGCTAGCTGATTCTACCTTTGCAGCAAATCCTTCACTTATTATTAGGGCAATGATAAGTGGAGTTGATAGCTTTCCTCTATTAGCTGTACCTATGTTTGTTATATCAGGAGTAATCATGGCACGTGGTAAGATATCAGAAAAACTATTTAATATGTTTGCCTTTTTCGTTGGAAAAAGGACAGCTGGTTTGCCAGTTGCTGCTATTCTTACCTGCTTGTTTTATGGTGCAATTTCAGGTTCTGGCCCTGCAACAACGGCAGCAGTAGGTTCTATGACTATTCCAATATTAATTAGCCTAAATTATGATAAAACTTTTGTTACATCTATGCTTGCTGTAGCCGGTGGTCTGGGTGTAATAATACCACCAAGCATACCTTTTATATTCTATGGAATGTCTTCAGGACAATCTGTAGGTAAATTGTTCATAGCTGGTATATTGCCAGGAATACTTATAGGGCTTATTCTATCAGTATATGCAATTGTTTATTGTAAAAATAAAGGTGAAGATAAAGAAAAACTTGCTGAATTTACTGACAATCTAAGAAACAAAGGTTTTTGGGCAGTATTTAAAGATAGTTTTTGGGCACTATTGTCACCAGTAATAATCCTTGGAAGTATCTATAGTGGATTAGCTACACCAACAGAAGCTGCTACAATATCAGTAATTTATTCCCTCTTTATTAGCTTATTCATATATAAAACACTTAAGATCAGTGACATACCAGCCTTGTTAATTGAAAGTGTTAATTCTTATACTCCTATTTGTTTCATATTAGCTGCAGCCATGGGATTTTCAAGAGTTTTAACCTACCTAAATGCACCACAACTTGCAGCTGAAGCTATAACATCAATAGCTTCAAGTCGAGTAACCATATTAATAGTAATAAATATATTGTTGCTATTTGTAGGTATGATTATGGATACGACACCTGCCATATTAATACTAACCCCAATCTTATTGCCACTAGTACGTAATTTTGGAGTAGACCCAATACATTTTGGGGTTATGATGGTAGTAAACTTAGCAATAGGCTTTGTTACTCCTCCAGTTGGTGTTAACCTATTCGTTGCAAGTAGTTTAACAGAAATTCCTGTGCTAGATATAGCAAAAGGAGCTTTACCTTTCATAATAGGATTTTTCATTGCTCTAATATTAATAACATACATACCCCAAATAAGTTTATTATTAGTATAAAAATATAAAAAATAAGAAAGGAAGGGTGAAAAAAATGATAAAAAAACTTATAAGCCTTACTTTAATCTTAAGTATGCTAAGCTTAGTATTAGCAGGTTGCGGTGGCGGAGGTGCTGATACTCCAGCCGGTGACACTAATGATTCAGAGCAAACCTATTCCTTTGAATTGGCCATGGACAGCCCAGAAGACACTGTAACGTACTTATTTGGTAAAAAATTTGCTGATTTAGTTGACGAAAAATCTAACGGAAGAATTAAAATAACAGTGTATTCAAGTGGCCAACTTGGTGGGGACAGGGAAATCTGTGAAAGTGTTCAAAAAGGAGACATAGCCTTTGTAGTTCAAAACACAGCACCTCAGGTAAACTTTGTTCCAGAGCTAGCCGTATTTGACTTGCCAAACTTATTCCCAAATGCTGAAGTAGCAAGAAAAGTATTGGATGGTCCATTCTTTGATACTATAGCAGAAAAGTATGAAGAAAATAATATAAAATTACTAGGTTATGCAGATCAAGGTTTTAGGGTAATGACTACCAACAAGAAAGTTGAAACAATTGAAGATTTTAATGGTCAAAAAATTAGAACTATGGAAAATCCTTATCACTTAGCATATTGGCAAGCACTTGGTGCAAATCCAACCCCAATGGCATTTGCAGAAGTTTATCTAGGATTACAACAGGGTACAATTGATGCTCAAGAAAATCCATATGAAGTTATAGTTGCCAACAGATTTTATGAGATACAAAAATATGTTGTAAATACAAACCACTTAATACATCTAATTTCATTAATAACCAATGTTCAACTTTTCAACGATTTATCTGAACAAGACCAACAAATTATATTAGAGGCTGCAGAGGAAGCAAAGGTATGGGCTAGAGAACAAGCTGACTTAAGAGTAGAAGATAGAGTTAATACTATAGTAGAAAATGGTGCTGAAATAGTTGACATTAGCGATGAATTAAGGGAAGAAATGATTAAAAGGTCAGAATCAGTATATGAGGAAATAAGAAATGCAATTGGTGATGAACTAGTGGATGCTGCTCTAAAAGCTGTTGAAGAAGTACAATAATTAAAATATCAAGAATATGATGCTGTTTAAACAGCATCATATTCTTGATGAAATATATATAAAGAGGTGTGTTATGAAAACAGTTACAATAGGATTAGTTGGAGCTGGATATGCGGCCCATTTACATTGCAATGGGTATAAAAAGGTAAGCGGTATTAAGGTAAAATTAAAAACTATAGTTGACATTGATTTTGAAAAGGCTAAAGAAGTTGCAAAGGAATATGGTTTTAAAAATGCTAGCTCAAACTTTAATGACTTGTTAAAGGATGAGGAAATAGATGTAATAGATATTGTAACTCCGCCTGCCTTACATAAGGAAATGATAATTAAAGCCTTAAATGCAGGAAAGCATGTTATTTGTGAAAAACCATTAACAGGTTATTTTGGCAGAGAATCCGATCCAACTCCTATAGGAAAGAAAGTACCAAAATCCCATATGTATAGAGAAGTTATTAAGGATATGAATGAAATAAAAGAGGCATATATGAAAAGCGGGAAACATTTAATGTATGCTGAAAATTTTGTTTATGCACCAAATATTCAAAAAACTGCTGAAATAATAAAAAGTAAAAAAAGCCGTATTTTATTTATGAAAGGAGAAGAAAGCCTACGAGGTTCTAGTTCGCCAGTAGCTGGCAGATGGGATATGACTGGTGGGGGGTCACTTATTAGAATAGGTTGCCATCCATTAACTGGGATACTCTACCTAAAGCAAGTAGAAGCCAAAGCTAGGAATGCAGAAATAGATGTAAAGAGTATAGTTGCTGATACAGGCTATATAACACCAAATATACCAGAAAAAGAAAAGAAACATTTATCTATTAGACCCTATGATGTTGAAGACTTGGCTACAGTTACAATAACTTTTACAGATGAAAGCAAAGCTATAATCATTGCAGCAGATACTTGTTTGGGTGGGACCAAAAATTATGTTGAAGTATATTGTAATGATGCTTCCTTTATATGCAATATTACACCTACTGATATTCTTCAAACTTATTTCTTAGATGAAAATGGACTTGCTGATATTTATATATCTGAAATGTTGCCAAGTAAGCTAGGTTGGAATAAAGTATTTGTATCAGATGAAATATTAAGAGGGTATACAGATGAATTACAGGATTTTGTAGAATGTGTTGTTTATGACAGAAAGCCCCTTTCTGATTTTAGTCTTGCATATAAATGTATGCAAATTATATACGCTGCCTATTGGTCAGCTGAAGAGGGAAGAAGAATAGAATTTTAGCACTTTCATAAACAAAAGGAGTTCTATAATGACTAATAAAAAGATTCTTTTCTCAGTAGTGACAGTATTATTTTGGTTTTCTTTATATGCTTATGTGCCGCAATTGACTAATTATGCTAATGAAATGGGCGCATCATATAGATTAATAGGTTTAATTGGTGGTGCCTATGGTTTCACTCAAACAATATTGAGGATCCCAATAGGCATAATATCTGATAAACTGATGAAAAGAAAGGTGTTTGTCTTACTTGGTATAATTTGTGCTGTAATTAGTGCTGCTTCTGTCTATTTTTTACCAAATCCATACACTCTTTTAATAGCAAGGTTAATTGCTGGAATTTCATCAGCTACATGGGTTAATTTTACAATTTTATTCTTGAGTTATTATGATTCATCTGAATCATCAAAAGCTATAGCAATTATTAATACAAATAATAGGATAGGCCAGTTATTTTCAATGTTATTTGGAGGAATTGTGGCTATAAGATTTGGAGTAAAACAAGTATTTTTGTTAAGTACTATAATTGCCGCTATTAGTTTGTTCCTTGGTGCATTTATTTATGAGTCAAAAGAAAAAAGCAGAATAAATATAAAATCAAACAATAAAGATTTTGGATTTATGGATGTAGTAAAAAACAAAAAAGTTGTTAGGATATCTATTCTTGCAGCTGTAATTCAAATGATGGTATATTCCACAAATTTTGGGTTTACACCTATAATAGCCAGAAAATTAGGAGCAGATGATTTACAGTTAAGCTTTTTAACTACTATATTTACTTTACCACAGGTATTGTTTTCCTTATTATCAGTTACTATTTTTACAAAAAAATTTGGAGAAGTATTAACTTTAAAAATCGGCTTTTTAATTTCTGCTATAGTTTGCATATTAACTCCTTTTACAACTAAATTGTATATACTGTATATTATGCAATTAATCAGTGGAATTGGTAACATAATTGTATTTACTTTAACAATGTCTATGGTAATTAAAGGTGTTGAAACTAATTTAATGACTACTACTATGGGATTTTATCAAGCAGTATTTGGTCTGGGTATGATATTAGGACCTATATTGTTGGGCAATATAGGAGATATATTTGGATTAACAGCAGGTTTTATTGTAGTGGGAATTTTAGGATTAGTATCAGTTTGGTATACAAACAAATTGAGTATTTAAATTAATTTTTATAAAGCATATATGATGGCCATCTAAGTTGGAAGAGAAATACTGACAAATATTAAGAATTTTAATTAGTAAAAATATTAAATAGAAAGGATGATTTTATGGCTAATAGAATACAAGGTACAACCGGACTTATGGGTCTTATTGGATACCCTCTTAAGCACAGTAAATCTCCACATATGCATAATACAGCATTTGAAGCTCTAGGATTGGACTATGTGTACTTAGCTTTTGAAATAAAAGAGGGTTATCTTGAAGATGCTTTAAAGGCATTAAAAACCTTAGGTGCAAAGGGTTTCAACGTAACAATGCCTCACAAAACAAAAATTGTTGAATATTTGGACGAAATATCTCCAGATGCTAAGATAATTGGCTCAGTAAATACTGTTAAGAATGAAAATGGAAAATTAATTGGATATAATACTGATGGTAGAGGTTTCGTAAAATCCTTAGAAGAAGAAGGCGTAGAATTTAAGGGAGAAAAAATTGTACTAGTAGGTGGAGGGGGAGCTGCAAGGGCAGTAGCAACCCAATTAGCTTTTGAAGGTGCTGGTGAAATAGTACTATTTAATAGGACCTTAAGTAAAGCTGAAGAGATAATTGACAATATTAACAAGAACATACCAGCTTGTAAAGGTAGAGCATTAGAGTTAAATGAATCTGTTTTAGTAGAAGAAATTCAGGATGCAAAAGTACTTGTAGATTGTACTTCTTTGGGAATGAAGGCTACTATAGACCAGTCAATAATTTCTTCACCTGAGTATTTACCAAAGGATTTATATGTTGCAGATATAGTATATGACCCACATCAAACAAAGTTATTAAAAATTGCAGAAGAAGCAGGTTGTAGATATATGAATGGATTAATGATGATGATTTGGCAGGGGGCAATAGCTTTCAAAATATGGACAGGCCAAGATATGCCAGTTGATTTAATTAAAAAGGAAATATTTGGAAAGTAAAATCTTAAAAAGATTAAATGGTAAGCAAGTATTTCTCTTCTAAAACTTAGATACAATAGGCCTAATAATAGATTAGTTTGCAGAATAATGGATTTAATTATAAAGGAGTAGGGTTTTAAATAAGAAATACCCTCTCCTATTTTTAATGAAATTTTTTGAGTAAATAATATATGAACCCTTTATTTGCCTGTATTTTAAATGAAAAAATAGAAAAACTATATAAGAGAATATATTTAATGAGGTGAATAAAGTGGTTAAAATGAAAGTTAATGAAAATGCTAAAAAGGCTTTGGAAGAACTTAAATTTGAGCTTGCAACTGAATTGGGAATAACAGATGCAGTTAAAAATGTTAAATCTAAGCCAATAAAAAATATTTATGCTACAGGTCGTGTGGCAGATATAATGAAAAGAAAATCATTAGAGAATGATGATGATTTACAATAGGATAGCCTTGACTATCCTATTTGTTTTTTATGAAAAAAGAGGAAGTAATCCTTTTTTTATAATTTCATGTTATAATTATACTGGTAGCACTCGTAAGAGGGGGATTGTTAATGAGAAAAAACATAATGGTATGTGTTACTCAACAAAAAACTTGTGAAAGGCTGATACTAAAGGGAAATGAGCTGATTGAATCGGAGGAGGATAAGCTTTTTGTAATACATGTTGTAAACGAAAAAGAAAAGTTTTTAGACAGCTACAGTGATGGAGAAGCTCTAGAATATTTGTTCCAGGTTTCTAAAGAATCTGGTGCAGATTTGACTGTTTTAAGGTCAAAAAATATTTTAAAGACCTTAGTAGATTTTGCTAGAGACAACGAAATAACCCATATAATTATGGGAGTTTCACCTGTGGACAAGGCTTTAAGCAGTGGGAACATAAGGTTAAAATTACAAAATGAGCTACCTGATGTAGAATTTATAGTAACTTAACACTTCTTTAACACTTCTTTGAGAAAGAAGTGTTTTATTATTTTTGCACATTATAAAATATAATGAATAGATTGATACTATAGGGTAAAGGAGGAAGTAAAAGTGACAAACATAAGGCGAATGTTTTTTGGTGGCAATACTGTTGTAGGATTTTATTCCCTTCACAATAATATTGTAAATGAAAACAGGAGAAAACTGTATATATTGAAAGGGATGCCTGGTGGTGGAAAGTCTTCTTTAATGAAAAAAATTGGAGAACAGTTACTTAACAAAAATTTTACTGTGGAGTTTCATCATTGTCCAACAGATCCAAGCTCTTTAGATAGTATATTTATATGGGAATTAAAAACTGCAATCGTTGATGGAACAGCTCCTCATATAATTGAACCTGTTTATCCAGGCTTAAAGGATGAATTAATAGAATTAGCACAATTCGTTGATAAAAAAAAGCTAAAACTGAAAGAAAAGGAGATAATAGAAGCCAAAGCTGCAAATAAAAGGGCTTATTTCAATGTATTTTCCTATTTAAAAGCTGTGAAACATATTCATGATATTATAGTTGAAAAAAATAGACATGCTGTTGATTTTGAAAAGGTAAATAAGAGAACCAGATTAATAATTGATGAAATTTTTTCTAAAAAAGAAATGGCAGTAAAAAACAATATATTTAAAGAAAGACATGCTTTTTCTGCTGCTAATTCACCAAAGGGATTAGTTGATTATACAGATACTATTTTAAAAGATATTGGGACTGTTTATTATGTAAAAGGGGAAAAGGGTACAGGAAAATCAACTTTAATTAAAAAAATATATCAAATAGCAACTATAAGAGATTATACTGTGGAAGTATATCGTAATGCAATATTTCCAGAAAAGTATGAAACTTTAATTGTAAAGGAGCTGGATACTTGTATTACATCTAATGGAAATGGTGAAAAATATGCAACAAATATTGTTGATTTAAATGAGTTCTTTAATGAAAAAGTAATAGATAGAAAGGATTATGAAATATATAAGCTTTTGATGGAAAAAGCTACCTTAAGCCTTAAGGAGGCTAGCAAAAATCATAATATAATAGAAAAAATATATATTCCCACTATAGATTATCAGGGAATTAATAAAATAAAGGATAACTTACTAAAAGAAATTCTCTCTTTAGCATAAAAAGCTTTCTTTTCGCCTAGGCGAAAAGAAAGCCTTATTGTTCAAAAGTCTTTACTATTTCATTATGGAACATATTGAATAATTCATCTAGTTTATTTTTGTCACAACTTCCTTGTACTATATTTTCGCTGCCTCCACCTTTTATGTCTATTTCTTTAGATATCTTATTTAATATATCTTTTAAATTTATATCTAGGGTACCATTTCTAGCTATAACAAACTGCATTTTTTCTTCATTTGCTGCACCTAATAATGAAATAGTATTTTCATAGGATCTTAAAATATTAGATATATTTTGAATATCCTTTATACTTTTATTTGAAAATTTTTTAACTATAATTTTTACATTGTTATAGCTTTTACCCTCATTAAAGAGAGATTCAGCTTCATATTTATAAATTTTTTCCCTTAATTTTCTATTTTCCTTTTCCAAGTTTTCTTTTTCCTTATAAAGTTTCTCTACTTTATTTTTTACATCCTTATCCTTAACAGACAGCATATTACTTATATCCCTTATATAACTGCTCTTCCAAGTATAATCCTTTAAGGCTCGGTGACCACAAACAAATTCTACCCTTATATTTCCTTTATAAGATTCTACCTTCCTGATTTTTATAAGACCAATTTCACCGGTGCTTCTTACATGGGTTCCGCAGCAAGGGGAAAAGTCTATTTCATCTATTTCTACAATACGTATATTTGAGTTTAAATTAATGTTTTTTCTAACTGGAATTTTATCCATATCCTCTCTTTCAACAATATAGGTTTTTATTGAAAAATTTGAAAACACAATTTTATTTGCAAAGGATTCAACTTTTTCTATTTCTTCATTGCTTATTTTGGGGATATTAACGTCTATATAAACATATTCTTTTCCTATATAAAATCCAATAGTTTCACCATTAAAAAGTTTGTAAAAAACTGAAGATAAAAGGTGTTGGCCTGAATGTTGTTGCATATAATCAAATCGTGTATTCCAGTCTATAGTCATTTTAACTTTATCACTGTGTATATTCTCGCCTAGTACATGTATTATATCATCCCCATCCTCATAGGCTTCCAAAACCTCTATACCATTAATTGTACCTTTGTCCCCGGGTTGCCCCCCGGCTAAATTTGGATAAAATATAGTTTTGTTGGTTATTAAATAGTATTTATTATTATCATATTTTTTTTCAACTATACGAGCTTCTAGTTGGCGCAAATATGGGTTTTCTAAATATACTTTTTCAGTCATATAAATCACCATACCTTTCGTTGTTACAAATATAATACCATTAATTTTCTATTAGATACAATATGAAATGAAAATTATGGTATAATCTTATTAAAATTATTAGGGGGATAATTATGGATAATGAACTATTTGGACGTATGCTTACTTTACTTGGAATGATCCTAATCATATGGTCCTTAAATAGGATAAACAGAAAAAGAAAGAGGTAGTTTATGAAAAGGCCCTTTGTTTATATATCTATACCAGTTCTTATAGGCATAGTTTTCTTCTATTTTGTTGATATTAGTTTAAGTATGATTCTAGCTTTAATTATTACTACTATTTTACTTAGCTTAATACACTATAGGAAGAATAGAATAAATGTATCAGGGATAATATTATTATTTGTTCTATTAGGAATTTTTTTAGCCTACATTAAGCTTAATAGCAGTGAACTTTTAAAGCATAAAGGTGAAATTTTGCAAATGGAAGGAATAGTTGAGGATATAAGATACATTGAAAATAATAAAGGAAGGACTTTTGTAAATATAAAAAACATTAAAGGAAAGAATTTTAATAAAAATATATCTGAAAAAATGCAAATAACTATCATAGGAAATGTTGAAATAGAAATTTATGATACTATAATTTTTAATGCTGAAATAGTGGAACCTTTGGGCAACACTAATCCAAAACTTTATAATAATAAACTGAATCTACTTTCTAATGGGGTATTTACAACTGCCACCATAGAAAACAAAGATTTGTTAAAAGTAAAAAAAGACAACATTTCCATTCTACAAAAGTTAAGATTAGACTTTATAAATAGAGTTGAAGAAGTGTTTAATAAATATCTTTCAGAAAGAAATAGTTCTTTGATGAAGTCCATAATTTTAGGTGATTATTCATATATTGAAGAAGATGAAATAAGGGCTATTAGAGAATTAGGTATAGCCCATATAATTGCAGTTTCAGGTCTTCATATTGGACTTATTTCTTATGTATTAATTTATGCCTTGTCTTCTGTTGGTTTGAATAGAAAAATCAGTGTTTTAGTTACTTTATTTGTTATATGGATATATGGTTTTATAATTGGATTCCCAGCTTCAGTTTTAAGGGCAAATATAACCTTTTCACTTTTATTTATATCCCATGTAATGGCAAAGCCTTACGACTCTATTAATACATTATTTTTTGCCCTTATGGTATTGCTTATAATCAATCCTTTTTGCTGCTTTAACTTAGGTTTTCAATTATCCTTTATAACTACCTTCTTTATAATATATTTAACTCCCAGGATAAAAATAGCTACCATAGCAGCTCAGGTGGGTATATTGCCTGTTATAGCTTATTATTTTAATAGGTTACCAGTAATTTCAATTGTAGCAAATCTTATTTTAGTACCTTTATTTACTTTAAGTTTGGGACTTAGCATATTTTTAATATTGTTTTCTTATATAAGCAGCCATATATCTAATGCAATTGGCACTGTAATAAATACTATATTAAATTTAGAATCTATAATAGCTGAAATCCTACATAGTTTTCCTATCCTAAGCTTAAGAGTTCCTTCACCAAATATAGCTGAAATTATGAGCTATTATATGTTATTGTTTCTTATTGTTAATGGTAAGGTCTTAAAAAAATTACATATAGGAATATTAAATACTATATTTTATTATCTAGCTTTTCTAATTATATTTAATTTAGGGTATACATCTTTATACAACTCTTTAAGTATTGATTTCATAGATGTGGGACAAGGTGATAGTATACTTTTAAGAACTAAGACGAGCAATTATCTAATTGACGCTGGAGGAAATGCTTTTGGAGATTATGACATAGGTAAGAATATTTTACTTCCTTATCTAGAAAAGCATGGTATATTTAATCTTGATGGAGTCTTTATTACCCATTTCCATGAAGACCATGCAAAAAGTTTACCTTATTTAATAGACAATATAGATATAAAAGGGATCTATATTGGATACACAAAGAAGGACAATGAGCTTTATGAAAATATAGTTTTTAAGGCTTATGAAAGGGGAATTCCTATATATATTTTAGAAAAAGGTAATTGTATTAAACTAGATAGGGATACATATATGTTTGTCTTAGGTCCCAGTAAAGAGCTTTTAAATACTTATAAAGATGAAGATAATGAACTTTCTCTATGCTTATTATTGAAATATTTCAATATGGATGTTTTATTTACTGGTGATGTAGAGGAGAGGGGAGAAAAAAATTTAATAGAAAACTTAAAAACAGATATAGATTTTTTAAAGGTGCCTCACCATGGGAGTAATACATCTAGCTCAGAAGAATTTCTAAGAAGTATAAATCCTAAGGTAGCTTTCATATCAGTAGGAAGGAACAATATCTATGGTCATCCCCATGAAGATGTTTTAGATAGATATGAAGCATTAGGAATAGATATTTATAGAACAGATGAATCTGGACTTATAAATCTTGTTCTAGATAAGGAATATTTTTATATTGAAACCTTTGTTAAGGCAAAAACAAATTTATATAATATACTTGAAAAATATTCAATACATATTTTAATTGGAATCCTGTATTTATATATTCAGTATTTAATGGTAAAATCTTTTTTAAAAACTGCAAAGGAGTTGGAAAGAATTGAACTATAAAGACTTTATAGAATATGTAAAAAATAGAAGATTAAAGACTGTTTATTTATTTTATGGTGAAGAAGAATACATGATGGATTATACTTTAAAAGTGCTTAAAGAAACATATATTTCTGAATCCTTAGAGACTTTAAATTACATAGCCCTGGAAGGTGAAGATATTAATTTTGAAAAAATTTTAAATGCCTGTGAAACATTACCTTTTATGTCAGAAAAGAAGCTTGTTATAATTAAGGACTTACCTCTATTAACAGGAAAAAAGAATATACAAACGACAGAACCTGTAGATGGAAAAGTACTAGCTGATTATTTATTGGAGCTAGCTTGTTATGTAGTTTTAGTTTTTACTGTAAAAGACAAGGATATAAAGAAATCAAATCCAGTATATAAATCCATTAAAAAGGTAGGAGATATAGTAGAATTTAATAGATTGAGAGGGAGAGACCTTAGTACATGGGTTGAAAATAGATTTAAATTAAGTAAAAGAAAGATATCTAAAGCAAATGTAGATTATTTTATTAAGCAATCTTTTTATTTAGATGCCAATAGTGAAAAAACTTTATACGATCTAGAAAATGAAATTTTAAAGATATGCAATTATGTTAACCTTAACTGTGAGGTTACTAAGGATATAATAGACACTGTAATGGCAAAAACATTAGAGATGAATATATTTAATTTATTAAATGAAATAAGCAACAAAAGAGGTGCAAATGCAATTAGAATATTTAACGAAATGTATATGTCAAACAAACCAGCACTCTTTATATTACATATGATAATAAGGCAGCTTAGAAATATGTTGCAGTATAAGGTTATAAAGAGGAAAGGGTATTCTGAAAAGGAAGCACTGGATAAGATGAAATTGTCCAAATTTGAATTTAATAAGGTTGCGGACCAAAGTAGAAACTTTACAATATCACAACTTGAAGAAGCTATGAAGCATTGTCTTAGGGCTGATGAATCTATTAAGCTTAGTTTTATGGATGAAAGACTTGCAATGGAAATATTAATTTCAAATTTATGTTTTAAGATATAATAAAAACTTCGGCAATCCCGAAGTTTTATTTATACAGCTTCATTTAATTTATTGTTTAGTTTTTTAGCTAATCTGCTTAGCTTTCTTGAAGCATTGTTTTTATGGATAACATTTTTATGAGCTGCTCTTTTTAGTTTTTTATCTATAATTTTAAACAATTCTTTAGCTTCATCTATATTTCCATTTTCAAGGGCTAAATCAAAATTTTTAATATAAGTTTTAATTTCAGATTTTCTACTTTTATTCAAGGCAGTTCTCTTTCTTGTTATTTTAATCCTTTTTTTAGCTGATCTTGTATTAGCCAATAGATTCACCTCCTCTATCTTAACAAAAGTTATTTTACCATGAAGAGAGATTAAATGCAAGGATATTTAAGATTATACGTACATAAAAATTATTTTTTTATAGAAAAATAATAATTGGAGGTGAGACTATGTTTAACATAAGGACAGATTTAGCAGTAGAAAGTAGGGAAATTTATAAAGAAGCTTATAATGAAGAAGCACCTGGAGTTGATATTGAAACTGAAGAAAGTGAAAATTATACCATAACAAGGGTGCAAATAAATAATGAATTAGGAGAAAGAAAATTAGGGAAACCAAAAGGAACCTATATTAATATTGATGTTCCAAAGCTTAAAAACACAGACCAGGAATTAAAGGATGAGATAAGCAAAGTTCTTGCTAAAGAGTTGAAGGCTATTTGTAAAAATGATGAAAATACAAAAACTCTTATTGTAGGGTTAGGGAACTGGAATATAACCCCTGATGCTTTAGGTCCAAAAGTTGTAGATAAGGTACTGGTAACTAGACAGTTTTTCATAGCATATAAAAAAGATAGGGATGAAACTGTAGCAAATGTATCAGCTATTTCTCCAGGAGTAATGGGGCTTACTGGTATTGAAACTGGAGAAATTGTTAAAGGTGTTGTGGAAAAAATAAAACCTGATTTAGTTATAGCAATTGATTCACTAGCTTCGAGAAAAATGGATAGGGTAAGCACTGCAATACAGATTTCAAATACAGGCATAAGCCCTGGAAGTGGAATAGGAAACAAAAGAGTTGGACTAACGGAAGAATATTTAAAAGTTCCAGTTGTTGCTATAGGTGTGCCAACAGTTGTTGATGCTGCAACAATGGTTAATGATACTATGGATCTAATAATATCCTCAATGAAAGAACAAGCTAAGGTAGGTACTGAATTTTATTCATTACTGGACAATATTTCCACAGAAGAAAAATATAGTCTTATAAAAGAAGTACTGGAACCCTTTATGCCAAACGTAGTAGTTACTCCTAAGGAAATAGACATTTTAATAGAGGATTTATCTATTATAATTGCAAATGGCCTTAATATGGCACTTCATCATGGAATAGGTTTAGATGATGTAAATAAGTATATAAGATAGACAAATTTCCCTCTCTAAAACAGCTATCATATATGTATTTTTTTATGAATATAATTAATGTATTGATACATATATGGAGGAGTGTTTTATGAGAGGGAAGGATAATAGAATCAACTATATTATTTTTGCTTTAATATGTCTAATTGCCTTTAATGTAGGAAGTCTATTAATAAGTTGGGCTGAAGCAAGAACACTAAATGATGAAGCTAAAGAAGTATTTAATCAGGAGTATTATGAAGAAGATGGAGGATTATTAATTTCACTTTTAAGTAGAACAAGCTCAATTATTAATTTATATAGAAATGAACTGTATAAAGACTTAGAAAAATCCTTTAGTTTAGATAATATTTTTAAGAATATAATAAATAGGTTTATTAGGACCCAGTTTCCTGCCATATTAAGCTTTAACAATCATTATGACTATGAATTAGATGAAGAAAATATAGAGTATTATAGAATGCATTCTACTATAGTAGAGGATTTTATAATTATAGATAAGATTGATGAATATGAAGATTTAATAATTGTCAGGGAAATAGACGGTACTATTTCTTTAGAAAACATTCCTGAACCAATAAATGTTGAACCTTTTGAAGTAGATGATGAAAGGCCATATATACTTATTTACCATACCCATGGTACTGAAGCTTATTCTTCTTTAGAAACTGGTGAACATCATAGTACAGATTTAAATAATAATGTCACTACAATAGGAAAAATTATTGCTGAAACCATGGAAGAATATGGTCACAAGGTGGAGCACGTTTCTAAATATCATGATATTCCCTCCTATAGTAAATCTTATTCAGAATCTTTAAAGACCATTAGTAAAAAAATTGAAGAAAATAGCAATTTTAAAGTCTTATTAGATATACATAGGGATGGTTTTGACCATAATGATCCTAGCATAAAGGAAAATTTAGACAACCTATTGGAAAAAACAAAGATTAATATTGACGGAAAGGAAATAGCAACATTTTTCTTTGTAATTGGCCCAGATTCCCCCAATATGGAAGCAGTATTAAACTTTGCAAAATACATTAAAGCTATTACAGATGCAGCATATCCTGGTCTATGTACTGGTATATTAATAAAGCCAATTGGAAGATATAATCAATATCTATCAGATTATTCAGCTTTAATCGAAATAGGAAGCAATTTAAATACTATAGAGGAAGCAAAAGAAACAGCTAAAATTGTAGGACAAATATTAAGTGTAGCAATAGATAAAATTAAGAAGTAAATACTCATAAAAAGAAAAAAATGTTATAATAACCTTATAGAAACTACAGAAAGGGGTGCACATATGAAGAGGGAAAATACTAATAAAGTTAAAAAAGAAGCTATTGAATGGATTAAGAGTATATTATTAGCTATTGCTATAGCTATGTTTATAAAAACTTTTATATTTAATACTACTTACGTATTAGGGAATTCAATGTATCCCACACTACATGAAAGAGATAGATTATTTGCAAATAAGATACCCCTTTATTTTTCAGGTCCTGATAGGGGGGATATTGTTGTCTTAGAGGCTCCGGATCATCCAAACAAGGATTATATTAAAAGGGTAATAGGCATTGGTGGGGATACAGTAGCTATAATAGATGGGAAGGTTTATTTAAATGGAGAATTACTTGAAGAAGACTATATTGAAAAAGGAGCATATACCCATGTATATTCTGAAAACTATTGGGAAGTTCCAGAAGGATACGTTTTTGTCTTGGGAGATAATAGGGAAGAAGGAGCCAGTAAGGATAGCAGATATTTTGGATGTGTACCCTTAGAATCAATAAAAGGAATAGCAAATTTCAGGTATTATCCTTTTAATGACAGGTTTGGCAAAATTCAGTAGTATAATTTTAAATTTTCCTGGAATAATACTAATGGTGGTCGTTTTGGAAACTAGAGTGGAAAAAAATAAAAGAATTAAAAGAGAAAAGAAATTAGCCTTTTTTAAATTTTTGATAATCCTGTCTACATTCTTAATACTTTTTTATGGTATAAAACTAGTAAACGATGAAATAGTATACTTAGGATATATAGAAAATCCAATTATTTTTAATTTAAATATCAAAGAGAAAACATTAGCTTTGTTTGGAGAAAGATATCTTATAGACTTAAGAATATTAA
>ERZ773359.2896-NODE-2896-length-20715-cov-53.145257_pt1 | contig 20715 bp, 18 predicted proteins | sample MGYA00374955_ERZ773359 | MGnify/ENA primary metagenome ERZ773359 (study PRJEB29098, sample SAMN04486028) | biogas fermenter metagenome | study: EMG produced TPA metagenomics assembly of the Biogas fermentation microbial communities from Germany - Plant 4 DNA1...
ACGAATTCCTTTTCCGCTTTGCGCCATTGCCGGTACAGGATGATGATCCCAATGGCTCCAATGGTGGCAAGACCAATCATATCTGCATTTGGCGAAGGGATAAAATTATCGATAACCTGCGGAATACCGTTCCAGAGCCCATGAAGCACCGATACAGTCAGATAGGCATAGATAACTTTATGATTGATATAAAATTTTCCGGCAACACTTTCATTCAACAGGATCCCTGAAAAAATGGCTGTCCAGGTACCATGACCCACCGGCGCAGTGATCCCGCGCAACAGAGTGATCAATACTGTATAGGATAAACTGCCCCCTGTCTGCAGGAAGGCGGAAAAGGCATAACCGGTGCTTTCGAAGGCGGCAAATCCCATTCCTGCCGCCGCGCCGAGAATGATCCCGTCCTTGTAGGAGTTATAGTGCCTGCGCCTTGCTATGATTACTACACCGATGATCTTTGCCAGTTCCTCAATGAGCCCCACAATAAAGGATGAACTGAATGTAAGGGACGTTATAAAGAAGGGTTCAATCAACGCAGCAGTGATGGTGCCGAGGATGCCCCCGTAAATAAAGCATAAAGCGGTAGCAGTCATGCTTACGCTGAATATGCCCCGCCGCTCATAAAAGAACGATACGAAGGAAACCGGCACAAGGAAGTTTCCGACAAAAACCAATGTTGTGACAAGATGAGGGTTCCCTGTGTATTGCAGAACCTTCAGCGTAGCGATGTACATGACCGTACCCGCCAGTAATATCTTGAGCCAGAAATCCTTTCTGGCTCTTCTTCTTCTCCTTCCTGCTGTGTAACCGTAATTCTCCACTTAAGCCTCCTGACATACATGCATGGTCTGGCAGCTTTACATATTTGATGGCTAACTTCAAGTCAGATCTTAATTATAGAATGGTCAATTTGGTATTTTTAATTCGGCAAAATGGTCCGGACTTTAATTTAATGGTGCTATAGAAAATTAAAAGAGCCCATAATGGCATATGGGCTCTTTTAAGCAACTATATTTAATTTCCGTGATATGTATGGATCATGCTTTTTTTAGAGTCTTATTATATGAGGCATAGGCAAAATAGCCGTAAATCAACAGTGCAAACAGTGCACTCCAGCTAAGATAGCCACCGTATTCCCAGAAGAAGCCCTGGAACAGATTTACAATGGCGATGACAGCACGTCCGCCAAGCCCTATCATCAGTGCCTGGAAGTTCGAATTAGCCAGGCAAAGTACGATGCCAAGCATAAAGACATAAAAAATCAATGCATTGATAAAACTTCCAAGGCTGATAATATCTCCCAGCAACATCAATGCAACCGATACATATAAAATGATCATATCAAAGGACAGCAACGCGGAGAAAAAAGGCTTGCCTTCCAGGTATTTTTTCAGTTCCGCACCAACATTTTCAATCACAGAAATTACCTCCTGTTTATGTAATATACCTTCTCATTATACACTATGTTTCCGGGATTATCCATATAAATATTTGGTTTTTTGTGAATTTCACCGAGTTTTCCATCTTCAAACAAGCCTGATTCGTATCAATTATAGCCTTTAATATTCCAGGGATTTATGTATAATAAGAATCGTTATGCAAAAGCCCGCCTGGAGGAAACAAATGAAATCTGAGAAGCAAAAAAACAAGCGAATAGGGCTGCGCTTTGCCTGGCTTGCCCTGATCCCTCTCAGCATATTGATCAGATGGCTTTTCAGCCGATCTCCCGCTATAGTGGAAAGTATATATTCCCAGGGTATTTATCCGGCTATCATGAAACCCATCAGCAGCCTGACTGGTATGATACCCCTGTCTTTATGGGAACTGTTTATAATATTTATGGTGATCTTTATCCCTGTCGCAATCATCTGGCTCATTGTCAGATGCGTAAAAAGCAGAAGCTTTTCCCTGGTCATAGGATTCCTGGCCAATGTCGCCATGATAGTTTCCATCTGGTTCTTTCTCACCACAGTGCTTTGGAATCTCAACTATGAAAGAAAGCCGTTCTCGGAACTGTCCGGGCTTGATGTTCAGCCCTCATCGGTTGAGGAACTGTATGATCTCTGCCAATGGCTGATTGATAACACCAACAGGTTAAGAGAACAGGTGGAGACAGACGAGAATGGAATAATGAAAGTATCGGGCGGATTCCAATCTGTTCGCGACAGAGCCCAGATAGGTTACGACATAGCCGCCAGAGAATACCCCTTTTTACAGGGCAGATATGGAAAACCAAAGAAGGTTCTGTTTTCACGGGTTATGTCCCACACCAATATCATTGGCGTTTATAGCGTACTTACAGGTGAGGCAAATATTGACATCGATATTCCCGATATGGAAATCCCGTCCACAGTCATGCATGAAATGGCTCATCAGCGAGGTTTCGCACGGGAAGACGAGGCCAACTATATCGCATGGGTAGCCTGTATGTCCCATCCGGATGCCGATTTCAGGTATTCAGGTTCGGCCATGGCTCTCCAGTATGCCATGAATGCTCTCTATTCCGTCAACCCGGACAAGTATTTTGATCTGGCGAAGGACTACAGTCTTGGCTACTATAAAGACCTGAATAACCTGCAGACTTATTGGAAGCAATTCCAGGGTCCGGTTAAAAAGGTAGCCAATCAGATGAACGATACCTACTTGAAGCTTAATGGCCAGGAGGACGGCGTTCAAAGCTACGGCAGAATGATCGATCTTCTTCTGGCCGAGAGACGAAAAATGCTTAGTGGTAAGAACCGGGGTTAAATCCAGGGTTGTTTATTCAGCTCTGGCTGAGCCGGGATCATCCAGGGGCATTCCGCAATGGCCGCAGGGTCCGGTATAGTCCTGAACATTTCCGCATATCATACATTGGTATTTACCAGGACATATTTCTCGGGAGTATTTCTCTTTACACACATGTTCTTTGCTGTCCTTTCCCATCTCCCGTCCGCAAAGCCGGCATATTGCCATTGTCTGCACTTCCCCGCATCACGTCAGGCATCTCCGGTATCATTCTATTCCCATGGATCGGTATTAATGACCCCGGCCTTGGCTGAACCTGCCATAGAGGACTATTTATTGTCAGCTACATCCCCTTCATTATTCTTTTCAGTATCTGCTTCGAATCTCTTTATGTAACAACGTCTCCTTCTATTTATACGCCTGTCAAAATTTCGCCACATAGAATGCACGGCATGATTGGTTTCAAGTTCGGGCGAAGCGATAGCATGAACCACACCGTTTCGAATAGCAGTTTTTGTGAGCTCGCTCAACAATAGATAGGGCACCCCTTTGGAGCGAAGTTCGGGTCGAATGGCGATCAAATATAGATCCAGCGTATCATTCTTCTTGATAGCTTTGAGAAAATGGATGAAACCGAATGGGAAAAGCCTTCCCTTAGACTTCCGGGCAGCATTGGTCAAGGAAGGGAAAATGATACCAAAACCAGCCAAACGGTTGCTCTCATCCTGTATAAAGCATACATAATCAGGATTCATGAATGTAAAATACTGTTTGACATAGCATTCCACCTGCTTGTCAGTCAGAGGTATGGTACCGTAAAGATGTTCATATCCCACATTGATAAGATCAAAAACTTCCTTCACATAAGGAAGAACATCCTTGGATTTTTTAATAGGAACAACCTTCAGCTTGTACTTCTCCATTGCCCTCGCGGCAAGAGATTCAATCTTCTTCACAACATCAGGTCCGGGCATTTTGATGTCAAGCTCAATCCATTCTGCATCCTTGACATAGCCGTGGGCCTCAATATGCTTCATATAATAAGGGTAGTTGTAGATGGTTACAAAGGTTCCTATTTCGTCAAAACCTTCTATCAGCATGCCTTGCTTATCAAGATCACAGAATCCCAAAGGTCCGTGGACTGCCTTCAGCCCCTTTTCCCTGGCCCAGTCTTCCACTGTATCAAACAAGGCCTTTGACACCTCAAGGTCATCGATAAAATCAACCCAGCCAAACCGGGCATAGGGTTGGCCCCATTTCTCGATGAAGCTGTGGCTGATGATCCCTGCAATACGGCCTGCAATCTTTCCATCCTTGTATGCCAGCCAGTACTCGGCTTCACTGAACTCAAAAGCAGGATTTTTGTTCTTATCCAGAGTAAACTTCTCATCTAATATAAGGGAGGGCACCCAGTAGGGATTATCCTTGTATAGAGTGAACGGGAATTTGATAAATTGATTGAGCTGTCGCTTTGTTTGCACCTTTACGATTTCTACCAATCTCAACACGCCCCTTGAACAGTTTATTGTAAAAATAGTGTTCAAAATATAGTACCAGTATATCACCGGCCACTTTTCACCGCAACACAGGCAAAAAAGGCAGGCAGTTGCCCGCGTCCAGCCCCTTCTGTCAGAAGAAAAATGAAAAGCCCTGCGAGGCTTACGTCTCCTTCAGCATGGGCTTATAAATACATCGTCTGTCCAGGGACCAGACCGGCTCGGAAAAACTTCCGGCTTCAACACTCTTTGTTGCATTCTGATAATCATAGACCCTGGCATCAATCATATCTATATGGTGTAATAACTCTGCTTCTATAAATGCAGGTTTTTTAGGACTGCCATAATCGGCTTCATAGTGGTGGCTGATAACCATATGCTTTAAAAGAAGAATCACTTCATCAGAGGCTCCGGTTTCCCTGCCGGTTCTGTCAATCTCCTCGACCCCCATGATAATATGACCCAATAATTGTCCTTCCTTTGTGTATTCGGCAATCCCCAATTCGTTGGCGTCAAGTTCGCCAATTTTAGAAAGATCATGAATTATGACGCCTGCAAACAAAAGGTCTGTATTGATCCCTTCATAAACCTTGCTTATGGCTTCCGCGGACCGAAGCATCCGCACTATGTGGTATAATAGTCCGCTTCTGATGGAATGATGCAGGGATTTGGCCGCAGGCCAGTATATCAGCTTATCCTCTTTTTTATCCAACATGGCCATGACAATATTACGGATCTCGGGGGATTTGATTTTTGCAGTATATGCATATACCTCTTCCAGCATCTCTTCAGGCTGACGTGGAGCCGACTGCACAAATTCGGTGATGCACCTTTGATCCTCCTCATCGGCAATCCGCATCTTTACGATATTCAACTGCAATGTATCGCGCCAGGAATCTACCCTTCCGTTTACATAGAAAAGCTTATTTGGAACAAGGTTTTTGTACTGATCCTCACCAGTATCCCACCATTTGGCAGGTATCTCACCCGTGTTGTCGGAAAGGGTCATATCGATATATGTCTTCTTATTTGAAGAAACCTTGATCTCTGCATTCTTTAATATGTAGATACCATTGATGGTCTCTCCGGCCTTTAATTCTGAAATCTTGATTCCTTCAAATCTCATAATGCTCCTCCCTGCACCGAAGTAAGACTATATGTCCCATATGGCCACTACACGGTATTCCAGCTTTTGGGACAGATCCACCTCTTTGCCGTTTCTAATGATATGGCCGTTTTCATCCATTACCACCCGTACCACCGGCCTGTTGGGAAAGTAGGGATTATACTCCGATACAAGTCCTTTCTCACCGGAATTGAGGATTACAGCCGTACCAACGGGATAATAGGCTATATGCCTGACAAAGGCGTCCAGAAGATTCTTGTCAAAATGCTTGCCCCCCAGGGAAAGCATATAGTCCAGTACATCGTGGGGCATCATTTTCCGCCTGTATACCCTATCTGTGGTCAGCGCATCATAGACATCGGCAATAGCTACTATTCTTGCAGGTACCTGTATCTCGTTGTTCTTGAGCTTTTGTGGATAGCCGCTGCCGTCCAGCCTTTCATGATGGGACAACGCGATATCACAGGCATCCTGGCTGATATTCTCTGAATTCTTCAGAATCTCATAACCATACTGTGTATGCCTTTTGACTTCATCATATTCAGCACTTGTAAGGCTGCCGGGCTTTTTAAGTATGGTGTCATCAACCATGACCTTGCCAAGATCGTGAAGCAGGGCTCCGATACCAAGATCATGGAGGCTGTCTCCCTTCATGCCGATTCCGAGACCGGTCACTATGCTTATAACACTTACATTGACACTATGGGAGAAGGTATATTCATCAACAGAACGTACATCACAGAGGCTTGCCACTATTTCTTCGTTATTAAGGATGTTGGAGATAAGCTTTTCGACGATTTCTCCTACCTTTTTGGCATCCACCGACACCTTGACCGATGGAGAAGTCATCAGATTTTTGACCTGGGCTTTTACCTCGGTAATAACTTCTTCCCGGATAAGCTCCGGAATTGATATTCCCTCTGAGTAAGAATCTTCAATGTAGATTTCGGTAATCCCATAGTTAAGCAGTTTTTCCTTATGTTCACGGGTCAGTCTGACACCGGATGATAGCAAAACAACACCATCAAGAGTATGAATGGCTCGTGCTACAACAACACCGGTCTGAGCTTTATCCAGACGCACTTTTCTCAACGCTAACCCTCCTGGAACAATTCATATCAACTCATCTGCTAATGCTAATTTGTATTTATCCAAAAGCAGCCCTGTGTAAACAGCGGCAGCAGTTAAAATCAATATAAAATACCGCCGCCATTATTTGTATCTCTTTACAATACTTAATATCGGTTTAATCAAGTAATGGCTTAATAACACTTAATACATCCTGCTTTAAACCGTGCAATTCTTCCCTGGCACTATCATCTGTGTTGCCGGAAACACCGTAATATATCTTGATCTTGGGTTCGGTTCCCGAAGGCCTTATGCAGAACCAGGAACCAGACTTCATTTCAAAATAGAGCACATTGGATCTGGGCAGGTTCAACGGCTCAGTATCACCAGCTTCTAAATCTCTTCTGATGCCAATCTGGTAATCCCTGATGGCGGCAACCTGCGACTGGCCGAATGAATGAGGCATTTTTTCCCTCAAGGTTTCCAGAGCAGCTTGAATCTTTTCAGCTCCTTCCTTACCCATCAAGGTAAAGGTGTCGATATCCTCCTTATAATACCCGTATTTATTGAATAGTTCCACCAATCCGTCGTACAGGGTCATACCCCTTGACTTGTACCAGGCATAGACCTCAGCAATCAACATGGAGGCTACAACCGCATCCTTATCCCTGGCATGGGTTCCGGCAAGGTAACCGTAGCTCTCTTCAAATCCAAACATAAATTTCTTCTTGCCGGAATCGTCCAAAAGCCGGATTTGCTCTCCGATAAACTTGAATCCGGTAAGAACCGTAACAAGCTCCACACCGTAATGACGGCAGATTCTTTCAGTCAGATCGCTGGATACGATGGTAGTTGCCGCAAAAGCGTTCCCGGGAAGATCGTTGCGCTTCTGTTTCTGGGAGAGGATGTATTCCAGTAACAGGCATCCAATCTGATTACCCGTAAGAATCATATACTCTCCCTTCTCATTTCTGATCACAACACCTGCTCTATCCGCATCCGGGTCTGTTCCTATGATCAGATCCACATCCTCCCTGGCAGCGATATCCATGGCAAGCTCAAAGGCGGACCTGTCCTCGGGATTGGGGTATTTGACGGTTGAGAATTCAGGATCAGGATCCTGTTGCTCCTTCACAACCGTAACCTGTTCAAACCCGATCTCATCAAGAATTCTTAATACCGGAACACTTCCTGATCCGTGGAGGGGTGTGTAAACCAGTTTGGCGGTCTTTCCTATCTCACGGCAGACCTCAGGATTGACACTTACCTTCTTCAGCGCCTCCATGTATGCATCATCAATTTCTTTACCGATGATCTCCAAAAGCCCCTTCTCCCTAGCCTCTTTCTCCTCCATGAACGGTATGGAAGCTATGTCAGAAATGGCATTAACCTCTTGAATAACCTTATCGCTTTCATTGGGCGGAAGCTGCCCCCCATCACTTCCATAGGCCTTAAATCCGTTGTATTCCTTTGGATTGTGGCTGGCGGTGATGACTACACCGGCGGCACATCCTAAATACCTCACGGCAAAGGAAAGCTCGGGCGTTGGGCGCAGGCTGTCAAACAGATAAGCTTTTATACCGTTTGCAGCGAAAACCAAAGCCGATTCCAAAGCGAATTCCCTTGAGAACCGACGGCTGTCATAGGCGATGGCAATGCCTTTCTCTTTCTCCCCGGGCTGTTTGGCAATGGTATTGGCAAGTCCCTGGGCTGCTTTCCTGATAATGTACTTGTTTATACGGTTAGTTCCGGCTCCTATAAGACCGCGCATTCCACCTGTGCCGAATTCAAGCACCTTATAGAACCTGTCTTCAATCTCTTTTTCATTACCACTGATAGCTAATAGTTCTTTTTTTGTTTCATCATCAAAGTACGGATTGTTCAGCCAATAATTGTACGTCTCTTTGTAGCTCATACTCTATCTCCTTCATCAGCTAATCTATACTTTATCTTTTTATCAACGGGAAAAGCCGGCCATTTGCCGTGAAGGTTCTGCCAGCTTAACCGGTCCTTTCATCTGCGGGGACTGACAATGAGCTTCATTGCGGTACGCTCTTCTCCATCCACTATGATTTCTGAAAATGCAGGCACGCATACTAATTCAATTCCCAAGGGTGCTAGAAACCCTCTGGCGATGGCAACAGCCTTTACAGCCTGGTTTAAAGCGCCGGCCCCAATGGATTGTACTTCGGCAACACCCTTTTCTCTTACCATACCCGCGATGGCTCCTGCCACCGAATTGGGATTGGATCTTGAAGAGACTTTCAAAATGTCCATCTGTGATCAACCTCCACAAATAAATCAATGCGTTTCATAGCTTGATAAAATCTGCAATTCTCTGTATATTCGTTGCTTTTTTACTCTTAGGATCAATCGTGACCATGACGGCATTGAATAAGGCTCTTCCGGATGCGGGCTCAAACCGCGATGGCAGACCAGAGATGAATTTTCTGATAATCTGCTCCTTGCTCACCCCAATTACCCCATCGGCGGGTCCTGTGAATCCCACATCAGTTATATAGGCTGTTCCTTTTTCCAGGATCTGTTCATCAGCTGTCTGTACATGGGTATGAGTTCCCACAACACACTGCGCACGTCCATCCAGATAATGCCCCATGGCTATTTTCTCACTGGTAGCCTCAGCATGGAAATCAATCAGGATGGCATCTGCCTGACCCTTCAGGTTCTGAATCTCCCTGTCGGCGGCCTGAAACGGACAATCCACATGATTATCCATATAGACCCGACCAAGCAGGTTGACCAGCCCCAGCCTGAAACCATTGTTTTCAAGAATAATCCTACCCTTCCCCGGAACCCCCCTGGGGTAGTTGGCCGGGCGAATGATGCTCATTCCCGAATCAATGATGTTCATGACCTCTTTGCGTGCCCATGTATGATTCCCCATGGTTATGGCATCGACACCGCAGGAAAGGATATCCTGTGCGGTGTTATAGGTTATTCCCTTGCCACCTGCCGCATTCTCACCATTGACAATGATAAAATCAGGCCTGTCTTTGCTCCTGATTTTTTCAACCTGTATTCTTAGCGCTATCCGTCCCGCTTCACCAAAGATGTCACCTACAAATAGGACTTTCAACGATTTCTTCCTTTCTAGCGTGAAAGGCGTCTGGCAGCTATTTTAGCCAATACCTTCAGCAACGGTGGAATCAAAAGTCAGGAAGCGTATTCACGCTTCCTGACAAACTGCTATTTAGCATATTCAACTGCCCGGGTCTCCCTGATGATATGCACCTTGATCTGACCCGGATAGTCCATTTCGTTCTCAATTTTCTTGACAATATCTCTTGCGACCATAATCATGCCGTCGTCGTTGACCAATTCTGGTTTGACCATGATCCTTATTTCCCTTCCGGCTTGTATTGCAAATGACTTGTCAACCTCCGGGAAGGAGCTGGCAATTTCCTCCAGCTTCTGCAAGCGTTTTACATAAGTTTCCAGCGTTTCTCTTCGTGCGCCGGGTCTTGCACCCGACACTGCGTCTGCGGCCTGAACCAGCACAGCCACAATTGATGTGGCTTCAACATCGCCATGATGCGCCATGACCGCATTAACGACTTCCTCCGATTCCTTGTACTTCCTGCACAGATCGGCACCGATGGTCACATGGGTCCCTTCAACCTCATGGTCAACAGCCTTTCCGATGTCATGAAGAAGACCTGCACGCTTCGCAAGAGCCACATCCTCTCCCAGTTCGGCTGCCATCAGGCCTGCCAGGTGGGATACCTCAATGGAGTGCATGAGCACATTCTGACCATAACTGGTGCGGTATTTCAATTTCCCCAACAGCTTGATCAGTTCAGGATTCAAGCCAAGGACACCGGTCTCAAATGTTGCGCGTTCGCCTTCCTCACGGATGGTGTTCTCCACTTCCTTGCGGGCCTTCTCGACCATTTCCTCGATACGGGCCGGGTGGATTCTTCCATCGATGATCAGCTTTTCAAGTGCGATTCTCGCAACCTCTCTGCGAATTGGATCAAACCCGGATAAAATAACGGCTTCAGGTGTATCGTCGATAATCAGGTCTATACCTGTAAGCGTCTCCAGGGTTCTGATGTTGCGACCCTCACGGCCAATGATCCTGCCCTTCATCTCATCGTTGGGCAGAGCCACGACCGAAACGGTTATCTCCGAGGCATGATCTGCAGCGCACCTCTGAATGGCACAGGCCAGAACCTCCTTGGACTTCTTGTTGGCTTCATCCTTGGAGCGCTCTATTATGTCCTTGACCATGATGGCTGCTTCATGTTTGACTTCGCTTTCAATACTGCTCAGCAGGTATTGCTTGGCTTCATCCACTGTCAAACCTGAAAGGCTCTCAAGCTTTTCTATCTGCTTCTGGTAGATCTCATCGATTTCAGCCTTTTTGGCTTCGATCTCCTGAATCTGCCTGTTCAGCGCTTCATCTTTCTTTTCCAGGATATCCATCTTCTTTTCGAGGGTTTCGTCCTTCTGCTGAAGACGTCTTTCGGTTCTTTGAATCTCGGATCTGCGTTCCCGGACTTCCCTCTCCAGTTCAACTCTGCTTTTGTGGATCTCCTCGCGAGCTTCAATCAGGGCCTCACGCTTTTTTCTCTCTGCAACTTTCTCAGCTTCACTTACCAAACGTTGGCTTTCTTTCTCAGCACTTTCGATCTCGGCTTCCGCCACACGTTTTCTATGTTCAACTCCCTTTCGGAAGGATATAAGTGAACCAATTATCGCAATAATTATTCCAATAACCAGACCTATAACTAACTCTATCTCACTCACCTCCTTTGCTTTTGTTTTCTTCATCAGAATTCATCATCAATAAAGCAAACAGATTTCACTTCATACTTCAATACAGATCCCGGATCGGGATCCCGACACCAATCTGCCAAAGATTGCAGCGAAGGACTGGGTGAAATCGGTATTCTGCAAAACTGCAACATCAAAAGATGTTGCAGCATGAAAGAAAAGCTGGCTTCACTTTCATGTAAGACCCTTGCAGTAAGGACCATGAAATGGCTGCTCAACAGTAAAAATATTGAATGCCATCATGCAATCATTGTATACATTTTTAAATTTGGTGTCAAGAAATCATATCTTTTTTGTATATCCTTAACTACTATTATATATCCATAAAAAAGCTGAATATTTTATCCGCCAGCCCCCGTATATTTTCGTGGGCATAATCCGGATAAATCAGGATATCCTTTTTGGCCTCAATCTTGTTATATGCCGCAAACTGAGTTGATGGCGGGCATACTGTATCCATAAGACCCACGGTCCACAGGGTTTCACCCTTGATCCTTGGAGCCAGATTCTGGATGTCAATATATCCCAGTCTGGTAAAGATCTCATCCTCCCTTTCATGAAGGGGATCAAAACGCCTGAAATAGTATCTCAGTTCCTCATAGGCCGCCACATCCAGATCCATATCCCATACCCTTTTGAAATCACTTAAAAAGGGATATACCGGGGCAAGCTTCTTTATCCTGGGTTCAAGAGCGGCACATGCAACCGTCAGGGCACCGCCCTGTGAAGCTCCGGTAACTCCTGCCCTGTTCTCATCCACCTCAGGAAAGCTCAGGACGATATCAGCAAGCTTTGCGGTATCCAGGAACATATGCTTGTAGAACAGATCCTTGGGGTCACCGTCAAGACCTTTGATAAAATGGCATTTAAAGGTGGTACCCTTTGTGGGGCCCAAGTCCTCGGACAATCCTCCCTGTCCGCGGCAGTCCAGTGCAGCCACACAGAATCCGGCGGCAGCATAGCTCAATTTGTCGGTCCAGTCCCCTGAGTCGAGCGAGTATCCATGAAAGAGCAGGATAACCGGGCATTTCCCTTTTCTGTGCGCCGGTCGTACATACTTGGCATGTATCCTGGATCCTCCGGTACCGTCAAAATACAGATGAAAACATTCTGCAAAATCGGTCTGGAACTCTGCCGGTACCAGCTCCAGATTATGGGGTGTTTGCCTCATCTCTTTTAGTGCTTCATCCCAATACTCATCAAAGTCCTCAGGTTTGGGATTGATCCCGTAATATTTTTTCAGTTCTTCAAGGGGCATGTCAAATATAGGCATACTCTTCATCCTCTCACATTATTCTAATACCGCTCTCCCACTGCTTCCGGAAATTATGCCGCAAACGAAATGTGCGATCAGTTCTCTTTCTTTGGAAGGCTTGTGATTTCCCTGAAAGCCTTGACAGTTCTTAAGGATGCGAAGTCATGGGACGCCTTGGCTCTCAGCTTCAATCCGGGATTGATCTGAAAAGACTGGGACAGAAAAGCAATGGCCGCCTCCACATCTCCGGAAAGCGCGGAAATACGGGCCAGGCCATATAGTATCTCATCATCGTCTGGCTTGATTCGCAGCCCTTCCTTGTAAAGCCTTGCGGCTTCACTATAGTTCTTTAATGCTATGGCTGCAGAAGCCCAGTTATAGTAGAGTGCCGGGTCATCGGGTGTTATCTTCTGCGCCCGTTTGAAGGCCGAAACCGCTTCATCAAAATGCTTGACCATCATCAGAGTAACGCCCAGATTATATTGGATGAGGTAAGACTCCGGATGTTCGCCGGAAGCCTCCTCATACACATGAATCGCATCATAAATCCGGTCTTTGGAGATATAGATATCCGCCAGCAGATTATAAGCCATTTCCAGTTTTTCATCCCCGTCCAGGGATTTGGTCAGACATTCAATGGCTTTATCGCTTTTGCCCTGAGCATCCAGTATGGAAGCCATACTGTAGAGCGCCCTGCTATGCCTTGGATTGATATCAGCAGCCAATTTAAAGCTGGATAAGGCTTCCTCGGTTTTTCCCTCCTGCCTCAGGGCAAAACCCAGACGATAGTAGGCATCGTCATCCTGAGGAAGGATTTGGATCAGCTTCCTGTAAGCCACTTCGGCTCCCTTCCAGTCGCCGGTTTTTCTGCAGACCTTACCGAGAAGATCCCAGGCCTCCATGAAGTCAGACTGGCTTTCGATGATCTTTTCAAGATGGTATTTGCACTCCATATCCCGGTTCTTCTCATAACAGATACCGGCAATAAGATACCGGAGCCTGACATCATCCTTTTCCTCCAATGCCTTGCGGATATGATTTTCCGCCTCTTCAAGGTTTTCCAAAGCAAGATAGGCCTTTGCAATATTGATATCGGCCTCCCTTATATCACCCACATACTTTATGGCCTTTTTTAAGTGTATTATGGACAACTCGTATTTTTTCAGGGCATAGTAGCACATGCCGCATCCGAAATACGTCATGGCACACAGCTCATTCTTATTCCAGGCAGCTCTTTCTCCGCTCTCATCTTCCATGGCTTCCCCGGTTTCATAGACTGCCTCGCTGCCTAAAAGGTCAAGAGTGTTTTTGTGCCATTTCAGGGATTCCTCATATTCTTCCAGCCTTCTTAAAAGCCAGGCTGTGTTATAGACGACACAGGGATTATCACAAGCAATTCCCGACAAAGTTCTGTAGCTTGCCAGCGCTTCCTCCAGTTTTCCCTGCTCAATGAGTTTATGGGCTACACGTATCTGATTCATGAAATGCTTTTTGAAGGGCTTGTCCTTGATGGAAAGCGAGGCTGAAATCATGCCTGTATGTGCCTCACCACCCCAGTCCAGGGCTTCTGCTACAAAACCAGCATACTTTCCTGCGTAAGCATCTTTTTCCGGCTTTTGAACCAGGGGCGAGATGATGCCGCTCTCCTTTATCCTCCGCCTCATGCTGATATAGTCATGCACAAAAAAGACCGATGGAAAAACAATGCCCAAAAGAATTAAAGCCATCTCAAAAACGGGCACGAGGAAGGTCTTGTTAATAAAGGCCAGTACTCCCGCTGTCAGGATACAAAGCTGAAACATAAAAACCGCAGCGGTCAAAATGGTTGTGCGCCTTATGAATCTCAATCCCATATAAGCTGTCAAGAGCAGGATCAGGATATTCATAAAGGCGAGCAATACATTATACCCTCCGGACAATCCTGCATAAGGGGTCATACCTCATCCTCCGAATGGCTACTCATTTTCATTTCTTCCCAGCGCTCTCTTGTGATCAGAACCCTTCTGGGCTTGCTGCCCTCATAGCCGCTGATGATGTTTCTTTCAGCCATCTGATCGATGATCCTTCCCGCTCTGGCGTATCCTACCTTGAACTTCCTTTGAATAAAGGAAACAGACGCCTGACCACAATCAATAACCGCCTCTATGGCCTGCGGAAGCAACTCATCAGTGCTGTCATCGGTATCTTCCTTACTGCTGCTGGAATCATCATTTATGTTTTCAATAATCTCTTCATCATAGAGAGCTTTCATCTGATTCTTGACAAAATCCACAGTCAATTCTACTTCTTTATCCGATACAAAGGCACCCTTTACACGTATCGGTTTTGGGACACCAACCGGATAGTACAGCATGTCCCCCTTGCCAAGCAGCTTTTCTGCTCCTGCCATATCCAGGATTGTTCTGGAATCCACCTGGGAGGAAACGGCAAAGGCTATACGTGAAGGAATATTAGCCTTGATAACCCCTGTTATTACATTCACCGAAGGACGCTGGGTGGCTATCACAAGATGCATGCCCGCTGCCCGTGCCATTTGAGCCAGCCTGCATATGGAATCCTCCACATCATGGGGAGCAACCATCATAAGATCTGCAAGCTCGTCTATAATGATAACAATCTGCGGGAGCTTTTCTCCCTCACCGGATTCCTCTATGGAAGCGTTATAGCCCAAAATATCGCGAACCCCACGGTCGGCAAATAGCTTGTATCGGGTTGTCATTTCGGAGACAGCCCATCTGAGGGCGCCAGCCGCTTTATTCGGATCGGTCACAACGGGAATCAGCAAATGAGGAATGCCGTTATAAACACCCAGTTCCACTACTTTGGGGTCGATCATGAGCAGGCGGACATCATCAGGGGTTGCTTTATATAGCAAACTGATGATGATGGAGTTGATGCACACACTCTTACCCGAGCCGGTCGCTCCTGCTATCAGGATGTGTGGCATTTTTGCAAGATCCACCACGGTATTCTCGCCGGTAATATCCTTTCCCAGAGCTACTGCCAGCCTGGATTCATGCTGGGTGAACTCCGGGGATTCAAGTACACTTCGAAGGCTTATTGGGGCTACTTCCTTATTGGGAACCTCAACGCCAATGGCCGCTTTTCCGGGTATGGGGGCTTCTATACGAACACCGGAGGCAGCAAGGTTGAGAGCAATATCATCGGTCAGGTTCACTATCCTGCTCACCTTCACGCCTGGTGCCGGCTGCAGCTCATAACGTGTAAACGCCGGACCAATGGACACATTGACCACCTTGGCCCCTATTCCGAAGCTTTCCAGAGTGTATTCAAGCTTTTTGGCATTATCGACAGCGCTGGATTTAAGCCTCCTCATATTTTTTTCGCTCTCCCTGGATCTGCTCAGAAGCTCCAGCGGCGGAAAAACATATTGTCCCTTATGCTCACGGCATGCTTCACTAGCGGTTTCATCCACTAAAGGCTTATCTTCCTGTTGAACTGTTTTTTGTGGGTATACCGTCTTTCTGTCCTCTACAGGCATTTCGGCCGGTGTTTCAACGGGAATCTGCCCCATTGCCAGATCATCTCCCAGCACCAGTGGCATATCCTCTTGCTGGATAAATTCAGCTTCAGGAGGCTCCGGGGTCTCTTCTCCTCTGACCTCCTGGAGCGGAAAATCCAATATTCTGGCACGCCTTTGGGTAGAAGGACGGGTTTCAGTTGCGGCAGTTTCGCTGGTAATCTCACGGAGACTTCTTTCCACAGCCCGGTCGCTTCTCTTTTTCCTGACCGCATCCACCACGCCGTTGACGGCTTCAGCCGTTCCCCGGGCAACACTTTTGGCGGCATCTGCCAGAGAAAGCCTTGTCAGGAGCATGGCAGATATGATGGCAAGGGTGATGAGGATGATCATGGTTCCCAGTTTTTTGAATACGAATAGCAGCGGAACTCCAATAATACCCCCGATCACGCCGCCTGAAGCAACAAAACCATCCACACCCTTTCCGATGGCTCGTACTCCTTCATGGTAGAATGTTGTGATATATTGGCCTACATTCATATTCTGATAGAAGGTGACTTCATGAAGCCCGGCCTGGAGCAATGCTGAAATCAGTGATGTGAGTATCAGTATCAGAGTGGTTTTCCTTGACCTAGAAACTGTCCTTGGTTTGAATATCGTCATGATCCCATATATAAAAGTAATTAAGGGAATAATATATCCCAACAAGCCAAAAAGGCCGCCCGTCAATCTGCCTATGAGTTCCCCCAAAGGCCCGGCGGCACCGTCAAAATAAATACTGAGCATCATGATAATACCGGTAACAGCAATAAGAAGCCCGGCGACTTCAGCTTTCAGCCGGTTTTTATTTGAATTGGTCTTCCTCTTTGGTGTTGCCTTTCCAGTTCTCTTTGATCTCTTTTGTACTTTTTTTGGAGACACTTTATTACCTCCGGTTTCCAGCCATTCATCCCCTTAACTATATCATAATAAAATGTTCTTTGACAATGTGTCCAAATCGTGATAATATTTACGATAACCTTACGGAACCTTGTGGCGGATAGGCTTTTTAAAGTTAAATCTTGCACAGGGGTATGGAATGAAATGATTAAACTGAATATAATCTATAGATAGAGGAGCATTTTCTATTAGTAATCCGGGAGAGGGCGGCGGGCCTGATGATCCCGGTGGAAAGGAGAAATTGCCGAAGGAGCATGATTCCGTCCAGTCTGCTGCCTGGTTACACGGTTAACAGCCCTGTAACTGTCGCTGGTCTTTACAGTGGAGAGCTATCGGTAGAACAATATATTCTTGCTATGCAAAGGTATATGCTGCCGTTAACTTAACGACAGCTTTTTTTATCTCTGACCTATCTTGCGAAAGGAAAGGAGTGCTTCTTATGAAAAAGCCATTATTTATTGGGTCTTGTGTAGCACTTGTCACACCGTTTACCGAAAACGGGGTCAATTATGAAAAACTTGAGGAACTGATTGAATGGCAGATTAAAGAAGGAACTGATGCCATACTGATTTGCGGGACTACAGGTGAAGCATCTACCATGCCGGATGAGGAGCATATGGAGGTTCTGCGCTTTGCCGCCGAACGCATCAAAAATCGGGTACATATCATGATGGGAGCCGGCAGCAATGATACCCGCCATGCCATCAAACTGAGCCAATACTGCCAAAGCATAGGAGCCGACTCAATTTTGTCCGTCACCCCCTACTACAACAAGACCACCCAGGAAGGCCTGTACCAGCATTTTAAAGCCATTGCCGAGAGCATTGACATCCCTGTCGTTCTCTACAATGTACCGTCAAGAACCAATTTGAACATCAATCCTGCAACCTTAAAGCGCCTTTCCGAGATTCAAAATATTGTGGCCGTCAAGGAATGCAATCTGATGCAGGTCGCTGAAACTGCCTGGCTCTGTGGAGATGGACTAATCCAGTACTCAGGTGAGGATGGCAATGTTGTCCCCTTACTGGCTCTTGGTGGCAAGGGTGTTATCTCTGTGGCGGCCAATATCATTCCGGCCGACATGCACAAGCTCGTTAAGTCCTTTATGGACGGAGACCTTGAGACCAGCAGAAAGCTGCAGATCAGGCTTGAGCCGTTGGTGAAGGCATTGTTCTGTGAGACCAACCCCATCCCTGTAAAGGCGGCTATGAACCTGATGGGAATGGACGTTGGACGCTGCCGTATGCCCCTTGTGGACATAAGCCAGCAGGGTATGGAGATACTGAAGAAGGCAATGAAGGAATACGGACTGATATAAATGACTTGACTGTTATCTTATCTGATTTATAGCCGGAGGTTGATAAAATGATAAATATACTTCTGAATGGCTGCAACGGAAAAATGGGTCAGAATATTGCCCAGTGCGCCAGATTTCGTAACGATCTCGCTATTGTCGCCGGTTTGGACGTCTCACCAAATGAGAGTGCCCCGTTCCCGGTATACACCAATGCGTCCGACATCAAGGAGAGAATAGACCTGATCGTTGATTTTTCCCACCCCAACGCTCTGGACAGCATACTGAGCTATGCGCTGGAAAAAAAGCTTCCAATTGTCATAGCCACCACCGGTTTTTCTGAAGAGCAAAAAAATAGGATTGAAAAGGCTGCTTCTGAAATACCTGTCCTCCTTTCTGCCAATATGTCGCTTGGTATAAATCTTTTGATCCAGTTGGTAAGGATGGCCGTTAAAACCCTGTATGGATCCTTCGATATTGAGATAATTGAGAAGCATCATAATCAGAAGGTGGATGCACCCAGCGGCACTGCCCTTGCCATCGCGGATGCCATAAACGCAGCTATTTCCCCTAACCATATGAAGTATGTTTACGACAGGCATTCCAGCAACCAGAAGCGCACCAGGGACGAGATAGGTCTCCACGCCATCCGGGGAGGCACCATCACAGGCGAGCATACCGTACTGTTTGCAGGCAATGATGAATTGTTGGAAATCAAGCATACCGCCCTGTCCAAAGGTTTGTTAGCTGAAGGAGCCCTTAAGGCTGCAACCTTCCTGCACAAAAAAGAGCCTGGCCTATACAGGATGCAGGATATTTTTAATTCTTGAAGATGAAATGACTATAAAAGGCTGCCGATAATAGGCAGCCTTCTGCTTTAACCTGCGTACATCCCCTATACCTTCCTGTTGAGGTATTTGTCCATAACAGGATTGATCAGGAAATTGATGATGAGCCCCGGCAGGGTAAATCCAAGGAAGAGGTAGAATACATAGGTAACCATCAGAACTATTCCATTAGCAGTTAAGAGAAATATCAGGGTAGGACCGATGATCACCAGGAAACACAGGGCTAAAATCACAAGATTGGGTACAAAACGTGCAAGAGCGAACAGAATGGCATTCTTGTATAAATCCCTGATTCTCAGTTCATAGGTAACCATCATTGGATAGATGTACAAGGATGCCATCACGAACAAAATAAATACCATAATGATAAGTCCATTGGCAATAGAGAACAGCACACCTCCATCTGTCACCTTCGGATACAGGTACAAATCAAAGAGCAGAAAGATTAGTATAAAAAGGTTGATCAGGCTTACTATGATGCCCTGTTTCATATTTTCTTTCATCTTGTCCTTAAAGTCCGACCAGTTGAAAGTGGGTCTCTCATAGGAATAACACCGCAGCAAATAGGTCAACCCTGCCTGGGCAGGACCAACTGTGATAATAGGAATCGCCATAAAGAACATGGCTGTAGGAAAGCCGCTGTCAAACACCAGCATGCTGAATTCAGTAATCGGAATGTTGGCTGCTTCAGGAATGAACAAGGCCACCAGATATACACTCAAAAAGTACGAGATAATAATGGCGGGGATATTAAACACCAAAAACATAAGGTTGACGGTTATCAGTTTCCAGAATTTCCTGTATAACACCCCGAAAAATATAGCCAGGCGGCTCCTGTTATCTTCAATTTTTTCTCCCGGTGCACCTTCAAAAATGGGTTCATCGGCCATTAAACACACCTCTGTCTTTTTTCTCATCTTGTTTATAAAGATTCATTGCTAGTCTTACCGGCATGGTGCTGCACCTATTCGCCGCAGCCAAACCCTAGCTATGAATGGTTCGGCAAGAAACGTTGTAAACGGACATAGCATCACACCATCCGCATAAAAACAGTTCCATTATACCATAACGGCCTTCCATAGGGGGATATATTTATCAGCCGAATTGATGATTATCTTTCATATTTGAAGAGCAACGTGGTAGAATCATATAGGATTGATTTTTCCGGAGGAAAGAAATGAAACTCTATATAAAGCAAAAGGTTTTTTCCCTTGGGGACAAGTATTATGTATTCAACGAAATGCAGCAGCCTGCATTTGCTGTTCAGGGACGGATATTCTCCCTGGGAGCCAAAATTCATGTATTCGATATGACGGGGCAGGAATTATATTTTATTCAGCAGAAGCTTTTCCGGTTCCTTCCCGAATACCATATTTTCGCCGGGGATATTCTCTGTGCCATAGTGAAAAAGGAATTCTCATTTTTTAAGCCCCGCCTTGCCATTCAAAGTCAATACGGGGATTACACAATGGAAGGCAATCTGTTTGGCATGGATTTTACCATCTTCAACGATGGAATCCCTGTTGGTGAGATCCATAAAAAATGGTTTAGCTTTGGAGACAGCTATGAACTGGTGGTTCATGACCCCAATAACGCCGCGTTCTTCAGCACCTTGGTCATCGCCATAGATAATTGCCTCCATAATGAAAGCAGACACTGATCCAGAATGTTCTTTTCCGCTAAC
>ERZ773359.2898-NODE-2898-length-20696-cov-14.961581_pt1 | contig 20696 bp, 23 predicted proteins | sample MGYA00374955_ERZ773359 | MGnify/ENA primary metagenome ERZ773359 (study PRJEB29098, sample SAMN04486028) | biogas fermenter metagenome | study: EMG produced TPA metagenomics assembly of the Biogas fermentation microbial communities from Germany - Plant 4 DNA1...
CCTCCGCCGTTTCCGGGTGCCCGGCCGGCCGCTCCGCAGCCTTGGCATCCGCTGCTGCCGGCGCGTCTTTTTCGGGCGTTTTATCCGGTTCCCGGTTCTCACGGGTTGTTCCGTCGGCATCCCCTGCCAGGCTTTTGCGTAATAGTTCCTTCCAGTCCCTCTTAGGTTTACCTATATGCCCCGACAGCGGCAAAACAATCCCCAGTGACCGATCACCCGGCCTTAAGGCCATAACCCCGAATACATCAAAACGGTCTATGTCATACCCGGTTCCGCCCACGTTGTCGGGGTCAAACCGCCAGGCGCTTTCTCCCCTTCCCCTTCCGTCAACCGGTATTGTCCCGGTAACTACAAAGACCGGCCCCTCGCTTGCTCCTATAAATCCCTTGTATACCATGCCTTCGTCCTTTATGTCCCTTAGGTTTTGAACAAGCGAAGTAAGAAGCCCCATACCGCCCTTTATCTCCAGCTTCAGAAAACCCGCGGGCTTTTTGCCCGGTTCACTGCCGAAACCGGCATCCTCCTGGTACAGCATCAGAAGCTGCCGGCGATAGTTCCTCGCAGCCGCCACTTGTTAAGACCCCCTCCACGAAAAATAAGGCTCTGTTACCATTATATTCGCGGGGGAGGTAATTAGTTACCGCATTTCCCGGTATATGTAGTCCGCCAGTCGGCAGAATTCGTCAATGGAGAGGGTCTCGCCCCTCCTTTTGGGGTCTATGCCGGAAGCCTCCAGCGCCTTTCCAAGCCGCTGCCTGTCAAGGGTCACAAAAGCGCTCCCCAGGGCGTTGAGCAGCGTTTTGCGCCTCTGGCCGAAGGCGGCCTTAACAAGCTTGAACAGCAGCGCCTCGTCCTTTACCGAATACCGCGGCCCGGGCTGCACATCCAGCCTTACTATCGCGGAATCCACCTTTGGCGGCGGCAGAAACACCGTCGGGGGGACCTCGGCCACCATGCGGGGCTCCGAGCGGTACTGTACGGCTATGCTTAGGGCCCCGTAGTCCTTGCTGCCCGGCTGTGCGCTCATCCGGCGGGCCACTTCCTTCTGGACCATTATTACAATACTCTGCAGCGGCAAACGCTGCTCCAGCAGTTTCATTACTATCGGGGACGTCACGTAGTAGGGCAGGTTTGCGACCACCTTAACCCTTCCGGTAAAATGGCTGTCCCATAGGGCCGCAAGGTCCAGGTCCAGTATATCGCCGTTTATCAGCTCGACGTTGCCGAAGGGTTTCACGGTGCACTCCAGCACCGGCACAAGCCGCCTGTCAAGCTCCACCGCCACCACCTTGCCGGCCCTTGAAGCCAGTTCGCGGGTAAGGGTGCCTACGCCGGGACCGATTTCCAGTACCTGGTCGTCCTTGCCTATCTCCGCCGCCGACACCATTTTTTGCAGTATATTCTTGTCCACAAGGAAATTCTGTCCAAGGCCCTTGCTGGGCTTTATCCCGAACCTTTTCATGATTTCCCTGGTCTCGTTATAGGTAAATCCGCCCGTCATATCCTCTTCCCGCCCTTTCAAATAAAATAAATACCCAAGTCCCCTCTGCCCGCCCGGGAGTTTGGTTAATTCTCCCGATTGGGCTGCCGGCCCTTTGCACCCCGCCAAGCAGCCGGTAACGGGGCTTAATAAAAAAAAGGGACAAAGAACCGTCCCCTGTCCCTTTTTGGCTATTCCAGGATATAGACCAGCACGTTCCGCCTGCCGTATTTTTTCACTTCCTCGGGGGACTCGAAATACAGGTCTATCTTGTTCCCCTTTATGGCCCCGCCGGTATCCTCGGCACTGGCAAAGCCGTAATCGGGTCTTCCGTCCAGTGATTTGATGTACAGCTTGGTTCCCAGCGGTATAACCTTCGGGTCCACCGCCACCACCCCAGGCCTCACCCTTGTGCCGCTGCGGGTTATCCCGTACTGCGGATGCCCGGGGTTTTTGCCGGTGCTTTCAAAGGTGGCGTCATAGGCGGTGGAGGACATAACCATGGCCTTTTTGAACCGCACGGTACCCCTGGAAGTCTCGATGGAATCTATGGTGCCCCTGGATACAATCCTGTTAGAGGGCTCCTTTAAAAGCTCTTCCTTCACCTTTTCGCGGCCCACCTCTTCACCGTCATGATAGGTAACCCTTATTTCCCGGCTTAATTTGCCGCTCTCCCCCTTTTGCAGCACCTTCTCCATGCCCTTGTACATGGTGTCATCGTACTGCACCACCGTTTCAAAGGGGATTTCCTTCTCCTCGGTCAGAATTTCATGGGTTATCCTTACCACTTTTATGCTCATGCCGCTTTCTATGGGATTGTTTAGACCGGGCTCCACCAGGTCCTGGTCGCCCAATCGGACACCCGCCCCGCTTAAGGCATCGGCCACGGTATCGGCGGCCGTTCTAAAGGGTTTTTCCTCCCCGTCGGCTATTATAGAAACGGGGACCGCCCTTTTAATGGTTATCTCCAGCCGGTCCTTCAAGGGGGTTCCGGGTTCCGGGACCACTATATCCCCGTCCTCCAGCACTATATCCCTTTTATCTAAAGCTTCCGCCACGGTGCTTTCAAAGCAAAAAACCCTTACCGTCTCTTCCCCGTCGACAATGGTAACCCGTTTGCCCATTAATCCCAGCAGGCCTGCCACAACCAGCAGCACGCCCAGCGAGACCAGGACAATATTATATTTCCTTGTCACGGTTTTTCCTCCATTCTTTGACAGCCTTTATTGTATTATTTACCTTTGTCAGCCTATGTATTCGTTTAAAAACCAAGGGTGCCATTACAATGGTAATTATACCAGAAACATGCCCCCATTTCCCTGGAATAATTATACAGGCATTCCCGGCTTAAGTCCACCGGAAAATTACATGAAAAACCCCGGCATGAAAAAATCCGGGGTTTTCATCCTACATGTCTTGTTTATTCATTGGCCGGTACCGAAGGCATGCCCAGTCCGGGTACATACCCCGCCGCCGGTCCGTAGTTCGCCATTGGGTCATCATAAGGCATATGTCCCATGTAATTGTGCATGCACTGATGGATGCAGCGCAGTATGGCGCAGCAGTCCATACCTTTTTTGGGCGGCATCCAGGGATCAAACCCTTCCCAGGGACAGGGTCCCGGGCCGGGGCCGTATCCGGGGCCAAAACCCATCCACTGGTCGTCCCACGGCATATCCCAGTATCCGGGTCCATTCATACCCCCGTTGTTCATTGCCGAATAAGGCCAGCCTGCCATATGGTTCCACATATTATCCAATTAACAGTTCCCCCCAATCACCTTTACTTCAGTACCATTATATGTTCAACTCGAAAGGTAGTGACGGGAATCGATACCAAAAAGCTTCCGGGTATTGTCAAGGACGCATTCCATTAACGCATCGGCGTCCATATCTTTAATCCTGGCAACCTCTTCGGCCACAAACTTTACATTACCGGGATAGTTTCTCCTTCCCCTTAGGGGTACCGGGGTAAGGTACGGGCAGTCGGTCTCGACAAGCAGCCTGTCAATGGGAACGTAAGCTGCCACCTCCCTTGCTTTTCTCGCATTTTCGAAGGTTACCGGCCCTGCAAAGGAAATGAAAAAGTTCATGTCCATGCACTCCCTGGCGGTCTCCTTGCTGCCCGAGAAGCAGTGCATAACGCCTCCCACCTCCCAAGCCCTTTCCTCCCTCAGTATGTTTAAAATATCCCCGTGGGCTTCCCTGTCGTGTACTATTATCGGCAGCTTCAGTTCCCTGGCAAGGGCTATCTGCTCCCTGAAGACCTGTTTTTGCTTGTCGCGGGGCGAAAAATCGTAATGGTAATCCAGCCCTATCTCTCCTATGGCCACCACCTTTTCCCTGCCCGCCAGCGGCCGCAAAATCTCCGCAGTGTTTTGGTCGGCGGTTTTGGCGTCGTGGGGATGTATCCCCACCGCAGCGTATATTATGGGGTGCGCCGCCGCCAGCGACAGGGCCTTTATGCTGGAGGACAGGTTGGACCCGGGATTTATAATGCACACCAGGCCCTCCTCCTCGCACCTTTTTATAACTTCTTCCCGGTCGTCGTCAAACCTCCTGTCATCCAGGTGGGCGTGGGTGTCCACAAGCACTCTCCCCACCCCCTAGGTTATCTTCGAGCCGTTGGCGATTTTCTGAAGCAGCGTCACCACCGTCAGCTCCTCGTCACCCGGGGTGGAAGCGGCAAGAATCATACCCTGGGACTCTATACCCATCAGCTTGGCGGGTTTAAGGTTCGCTACTATTACCACCTGTTTGCCCACCAGGTCCTCGGGGCTGTAAAAGTCCGCGATACCGGACACCACCTGCCTTGTCTCTTCCCCCATGTCCAGCTTAAGCTTCAAAAGTTTCTTGGATTTTTCCACCTTTTCGCATTCCAACACCGTCGCAACCCTCAGGTCCACCTTTGCGAAATCGTCTATGGAAATGTAGTTTTGCTCCATTTTGCTATCCTCCTTGTCCTTGGATTTTTGCACCGGCTGCTGCGCGTCTTTTTCTATCCTTGGGAAAATCGCTTCTCCCTTCCTTACCTTTATGCCGGTGGGCAGCTTGCCGAACTGCTTAATATCCTCCCACGCGGTGCCCTGGCCGTGGTCCATCCCTAGCTGGGTCCATATTCGGGCCGGGGTATTGGGCATAAAGGGGCTTATCAGCACGGATATTATTCTTATGCAGTCCGCCAGGTTGTATAGGATGGTGGCCAGCCTGTCCTTCTTGTCCTCGTCCTTTGCCAGTATCCAAGGCATGGTCTGGTCGATGTACTTGTTGGCCCTCCCTATAAGTTTCCAGATTTCCACCAGGGCGCTGCTGAACTGCAGGTTATCCATGTGCTGTTCAACCAGGCCCGGCGTTGAAACCGCAAGGGCCTTAAGCTCGGCGTCTGGGCCCTCTTCACCGGCAGGCTTTGGAATTATGCCGCTGAAGTACTTGTCCACCATGGCCACCGTCCTGCTCACCAGGTTCCCCAGGTCGTTGGCAAGGTCGGCGTTTATCCTGCCAATCAGCGCCTCGTTGGAGAACACTCCGTCGGCGCCGAAGGGCATCTCCCGCATCAGGAAATACCGGATAGCATCCACGCCGTACCGGTCGGCCAGCACCACCGGGTCCACCACGTTGCCCTTGGACTTGGACATTTTCCCGCCCTCCAGGATCAGCCAACCGTGGCCGAATACCTTCTTGGGAAGGGGCTCGCCCAGGGCCATCAGCATTGCCGGCCATATTATGGTGTGGAACCGGACTATCTCCTTGCCCACCAGGTGCACATCGGCGGGCCAGTATTTTTCGTACAGTGACGGGTCATCCGACGCGTACCCCAGCGCGGTAATATAGTTGGACAGCGCGTCCACCCATACGTATACCACATGGCCCTCGTCGAAGTCCACCGGTATGCCCCAGTCAAAGGAGGTACGGGAAACGCACAGGTCCTCCAGGCCGGGCTTCAGGAAATTGTTTATCATCTCGTTTTTTCGTGACTCCGGCTGGATGAAATCGCTTTCCTCGATATACTTTATAAGGCGGTCCTGGTAGGCGGAAAGGCGGAAAAAGTACGCCTCCTCGCGGGTTAGTTCCACTTCCCTGCCGCAGTCGGGGCACTTGCCGTCCTTAAGCTGGTGCTCGGTCCAGAAGGCCTCACAGGGTGTGCAGTACCAGCCCTCGTAATAGCTTTTGTATATGTCACCGCTGTCATAGAGCTTTTTGAAAATCTTCTGCACCGCTTTTACATGCCTCGGCTCGGTGGTCCTAATAAAGTCGTCGTTGGAAATGTCCATCAGCTTCCACAGCTTTAATATACCGTCCACTATTTTATCCACGTACTGCTGCGGGGACATCCCGCTGGCCTCGGCCACCCTCTGGATTTTCTGCCCGTGCTCGTCGGTGCCGGTAAGAAACATTACGTCGTACCCGGTAAGCCTCTTGAACCGGGCCATGGCGTCGGCGGCCACCGTTGTGTAGGTATGCCCTATATGCAGCTTGTCGCTGGGATAATAGATGGGGGTTGTGATGTAAAAGGTTTTTTTGTTCATTGCATCTCCTCCTTCCGGTAGTATGGGGATAAACCCCGTAATGCATTTCCCCTGCCCACGGACTTTCGGGCCGTAGGGCATAAGGTTTTCAAGTTGTCGGTTGGCGGACGGCACAGCCGCAGGGCCTTGGGCGGCGAAAAATCAAAAGCCCCTACCATTACGGTAGGGGCGGTCTATGGCCACGTTACCACCCTACTTCACTGCCATATCGGCAGCCTCTACCGGCAACCAGTGATTGCCTGCCCTTCTAACGGGGGCACCCGTTACCGCTTACTAGCCCTTTCAGCGGCAAGGCTCCGGGGCCATGTTCAGGACTTACCGCGGCACCGGTTTCCACCCTTCCCGGTTCTCTGCTGCCTTGGACGGGTCCCTACTCTTCCCTTCACTGCCTTTAAACCTTTGTATATCCTTTCCCTAGAATATACAGAAGTTTTCCCCTTTTGTCAAGACGGACCGAAAATTATGCTGCATATAACCACCGACGCTATTACCCCCGCCAGGTCGGCCACAAGGGCCGCCGGCAGTACATGGCGGGTGTCCTTTATGCCCACCGCCCCGAAGTACACCGTTATCGTGTAGAATATGGTCTCGGTGGAGCCCATCATGGTGGCGGCGACCCTGCCCGCAAAGGAGTCGGGCCCGTAAGTATTGAGTATTTCACTTAACACCCCCAGGGCGCCGCTGCCGGATAGGGGGCGAATGAGCACAAGGGGCGTCACTTCGGCGGGAATGCCCAGGAGCCTTGCCGGTACCTTAAGCAGCGCCAGCAAAATATCCATGGCCCCGGAGCTTCTGAACACTCCTATTGCCATTAGTATGGCAATTAAATAGGGAAGTATTCTCAAAGATGTCTTAATTCCTTCGGCGGCGCCTTCCACGAACACCTCGTATACCTTTACACCCTTTATGTACCCGTGGACCAGTATAAATGCAACCACCAGCGGAACGGCAAAGGCTGAAATTGTTTTAATCGCTGTTTCCATTCTTAAATCCCCTAGTACAGCCGCTCAAGGGTTTTAACCGCCAGTAAACCCGCCAGCGTTGATATGGTGGTGGCCAAAAGCGCCGTTCCCACTATTTCGGTGGGATTGCTTGAACCCGCCGCGGCCCTAAGGCCTATTACGGTGGCGGGAATAACCTGTACCGAGGAGGTGTTCAAAACGAGGAATGTACACATGGCATTGGTGGCCCTGGAAGGTCTGGGGTTAAGCTTTTGCAGCTCCTTCATCGCGTTTATGCCTATGGGGGTGGCCGCGTTTCCAAGGCCCAGCATGTTGGCGGCCAGGTTCATCACCACTGCTCCCATGGCGGGATGGTTTTTGGGCACCCCGGGAAAAATGGGTACCAGCACCGGCCTTATCACCCTGGACAGTGTTTCCACCAGCCCGGCCCTCTCCGCCACCCGCATCACCCCGGTCCACAGCGCCATTATTCCCATAAGGCCCAGGAAAAGCTCCACCGATGAGGATGCGCCGGCCATTATACCCGCCGATACATCCCCCATGCTGCCGCGGGCCGCCGCCACGGCAATACCGGATATAATCAAAAACAGCCACACCGAATTAATCATAGGAATTCTCCTCTCACCCGAAAATTGATGCGAAAAAACCGTACAATTAATTATATGTGGCTGCCCCTGTAGGTATTAACCCGGCACCGCCAAACCGGGGCCGGGTACTTTTCGGCCCGGCTGTGCTACAGCACGCCGGGTTCGGTAATATACAGCCGGCCGTTTTCCACCAGCCCGCTGCAGCCCAGGGGGATTGTAATATTGTATTTGTCATGGCCTATCATCACGTTTGAAATACATGGTTTTTGCTCCGCTTTTGCTATTTCGGCCAGCAGGTGGTCCACCCGGGCCTCGGGGTGTTTTTCGTCGGAGCATTTTTTCCACCGGCCGAACACAATGGCCGCCGCCTGCTCAAATTTTCCCGCCATCCGCAGGTGGGTCAGCATCCTGTCAATTTTATAGGGCGGCTCCCCGATCTCCTCCACGAAGAATATGCATCCCCTTGTATCTATCTCGTAGGGGGTGCCTATGGTGGAACATAAAAGGGAAAGATTGCCCCCCTTTATGGGCCCTTTCGCCCTGCCGGGGAAAAGCGTAACGGGAGGGTCCTCCCCTTCCGGGTTTTTAATCTCCCCGAGGGGCTCGGGACGAAAAAGCGCCCTTTCCAGGCAGTCCAGGTTATACCGGGGAAATTCTTCGGTCATTTCCGCCGCCATGGGACCGTGGAATGTTACAAGCCCCGCATTTTTGGCCAGCGCAAGGTGAAGGGCGGTGATATCGCTGTAGCCGACAAATACCTTGGGGTTTTGCGCCGCCGCCCCGTAGTCTACAAGGTCCAGGATCCGGGTGCAGCCGAATCCTCCCCTTGCGCAAAAGATTCCCTTTATCGAGGGGTCGGCGAGCATCCGGTTTATATCCTCCGCCCTTTCCCGGTCGCTGCCGGCAAGATAGCCCAGCTCCGCCCTTACATGGTGCCCGGGCTTTACCTTAAGCCCCAGGGATTCCAGGGTTTTTATGCCGCTTGCCAATAGGTCCTCCCTTACCGGGCCCGCCGGGCACACAATACCTACGGTATCCCCTCTGTGAAGCCTTCCAGCCTTTAACAAACTACCACCCTCCGTCTTGGAAACACCGGCTGCAAGATGCCGCCTAAGGCGCATTAACAGCGCTGCATTTCTTTACCTGTCCTTCCGAGGGCAAAGCCCGAAGAACCCCGCTTGTGAAAAGGCCCTTCGCCATCGCTTCGGGATGACTTTCGAAGGCGGCCCATAATCGGAAGAACCGTCCCTATGATTACCTATGATTACTAATCAAAAGAACCGTCCCTTTGATTGCTATGATTGCAGCAGCGGCAGTCGGGCCTTTTTTGTATATCAAACCTTTCAAAGGTGCCGTGCCATAGGTCGATATACAGCATTCCCTTCATCATGCTGCCGGTGTTACCGGTAAGATACTTTATGGCCTCGTTGGACTGTATTGCTCCCACCGTTGACGTCAACGTGCCCAATATGCCAGCCGTGCCGGTGCCGGGCAAGGCAATACCCGCAAGGTTTTCGGGGTATACGCATTCCAGGCAGGGGCCTTCGGGGTCGGTAAAACCCATCACCACCCCACTGGTGGCCAGTACCCCGCCGTGAATCCATGGAAGCCCCCGTTCCACGCAGGCCCTGTTTATCAAAAAGCGCGTGGCAAAATTGTCGGTGCCGTCCATCACAAGATGAACATCGGCAGTATACTTCTTGATGTTCTCCGCGGTAAGCTCCTCCGCCAACGTCTCAATCTCCACCGAGGAATTGATGCGCGTAAGCACTCTGCGGGCCGCCTCCACCTTGGGCAGGTTACCGGCAGCGTCCTCCTCGTCGTACAGGCACTGCCTTTGCAAATTGCTGAGCTCAACCCTGTCCTTGTCTATTATCCTTATAAAGCCCACCCCGGCTCTAACCAGTATATTTGCAATATTGGTCCCCAATCCTCCGCAGCCCACCAGCAGTACCCTGGCCTGGCCGAGGCGTTTCTGGCCCTCGGTCCCGATTTCCTTTACCAGCATCTGTCTTTCATATCTCTCCATAACGGCCCTCCTTTATGTAGAAATTGGCTGTCTTGGATTCCCGGTAATTTACTATTATTTTATTATATTCCCCCGCCGTCGTCCACATCAACTCCGCCCGCCGCCTTTTTCTCCCGGTTGGAATAGCCTGGTGGTATTTGTAAATATGACAAAAAAATATTAAATAATTACATTGACTTTAATTGGCATTTCTGGTATGCTTTTAATTGAAAATATTGTCGAAATATATCTGGATTATGAAAGGGGCGAAGACTTTGAAATCGACAGGCATTGTAAGGAAAGTGGACGAACTAGGCAGGGTGGTAATCCCTATAGAGCTGCGCAGGACTCTCAACATAGCGGAGAAGGATGCTCTGGAGATATATGTGGACGGGGAGCATATAATTCTCAAGAAATACGAGCCAGCCTGCATATTCTGCGGCAATGCAAGGGACGTAATAAACTACAAGGGGAAAAACATTTGCCCGGACTGTGCACAGGAACTCAAAAATTCCAGACTTTAAAAAATAGCCGCAAAACGGCTATTTTTTTACTATACTCTCGGCATAAACCTGTTTTTTGGGTATATTGCGTTCCCGGGCGGTCACGGCTATGGCCTCTTTTTTTGAGAGGCCTTTTTCCATGTTCCAGTTCAAGTGCTCGGCTATGGTCATGCCCTGCCACGGCGCCTGCACCTGTCCTGCCTCGCCGGAAGCGCCCTCCAGTAAAATCACGAATTCGCCTTTTATTTCCCTTTCACCGACCCACTCAATGAGCTGGTCCAGCGTGCCCCTAACATACTCCTCATACTTCTTGGTAAGTTCCCGGGCTATAACCCCCCTTCGGTTGCCCAGCACCCTCCTTAAGTCTTCCAGGAGACCGCCTAAACCGTGGGGCGGTGCGTAAAGTATTATTGTGCCCTGCTGATGCTCCAGGCCTTTAAGGACCTCCCGCCTTTTGCCGGCGCCCTTTGGCAAAAAACCCTGGAAGTAAAACCTGTCGGAGGGCAGCCCCGAAGCCACCAGGGCGGTCATTATCGCCGTAGGCCCCGGCAGGGATACCACCTTGCCACCGGCTTCAATGAAGTCCCTTATAAGCTCGTAGCCCGGGTCGGAAATACCGGGGGTGCCCGCATCGGTTACCAGCGCAATTTTTTTACCCTGGTCCAGCAGTTTTAACAGGTATTCCCCCTTCTTCCGCCGGTTGTGGGCATGGTAGCTGGTCATGGGGGTTTTTATCCGGTAATGGTTCAAAAGCTGCTGCGTTCTCCTGGTATCCTCCGCCGCAATAAGGTCAACCTCCCCCAGTACCCTTAAGGCCCTCAGGGTTATGTCCTCCAGGTTCCCTATCGGGGTGGGACATATGTAGAGTACACCTTCCCCCTCCATGCCGCCTACATCCTTTCTCCCTCGTAGTAAATCCTGTGTATCTCCTCCGAGTAACTCCCGTCCTGCCGGTATATCACAAGGGGCTTTGACACCTTCAAAAACTTTCCGCCCTCCTTGGCCCCCTCAACCAGGAATAGGTTGGATTCCCTGTCAATGGCCGAATGGACCATTCTTAACCTCTTGGGCTCTATGCCCCCCTCCCGCATGGCCAGCAGCACATCCACCATGCGGCCGGTGCGGTGTACCATTGCCAGCCTGCCCCCGTTTCTTAAAACCCTGCCCGCCGATTTCACAATATCCTCCAGCGTGCACAGTATCTCATGCCGGGCAATGGCCTTGCTGCTGTCGGGATTTTTCAGGCCCCCGCCGTCGTTCATATAAGGGGGATTTGAAACCACAAGGTCAGCTTTCCCTTCCCCCACCAGCGAGCATGCGCATTTCAGGTCGCCGGCCAGCACCTTTACCCGGTCGTCCAGCCCGTTCATCGCGACGCTCCTTTGGGCCATCTCCGCCATGTCTTCTTGAATCTCAATCCCGATTATCTTGGACGCCTTTGTCTTACCGGCAAGGATTATCGGTATTATGCCGGTGCCGGTACCAAAGTCCACCACGGTATCCCCTTTTTTTACGGTGGCAAAATTGGCAAGCATAACCGCGTCAATGCCAAAGCAAAACTTGTTGGGGTTTTGTATTATGCGCAAACCTGCTATACCCAGGTCGTCTATCCTTTCTCCGTCCCTCAGGTATTTTTCCATCGTTAAATCCACTCCCGCCGCCGGGCCGCCTCGTTGTTTTCCCTGTGTCACTCCCTGAAAGCGGCATCTATATATTCCACCATTTGGTCATAGTCCATAAGGCCTATATGAACGGCGCTTATCTCGCCCCGGCGGTTTATCACGTAATTGGTGGGCAGGTAGGACACAAGGTACTTCTTTGAAACTTCCGCGTCCAAATCCAGCAGTACCGGAAAGGTAAAACCCTTCTCCCGGATAAACCTTGAGACCTCTTCCTTTTCTTCGCCTACGTTTACCGCGAGCACCACCGCGTCACCATCCTTGTAGGCTTCATACAGCCGGTCCAGGAGGGGCAATTGCTCCAGGCACCAGCTGCTGTTGGTCTGCCAAAAGCACAGCAGCGCCACCCTGTCCCGGTGGTCGGACAGTTTGACGGTGTTGCCCTCAATATCGGCCAGTTCAAAGGCATAGGCCATGTCGCCGGGGTATACGCCGTAGCCGCCCTGCTCCCGGCCCGGGGACTGCTGCATATCACTGCCGCCGGGCTTTTCTTCCCCCATTCGCTCCGGGGCGGCCCCGGGCTGGTTGAGGCTGTTGTCGGGAGGGCTTAAATCCGGAAGGGCACCGTCATTTTGCATCGCGGCCCATGCTGCTATAAGCACTGCAAGCAGCACCAAGGCGGCAGTCAAAGTCCATTTCCTCATTTTAAAACCTCCATGCCCGGTAATAATCCTCCACGATTCCCGGGACAGTTTTTCCTGGTGCGGCACTTTCGCCGCCCTATTTAGGTTGCGCAGTCAAGGCCTATATGATACCGGCCGCTGCCATACTATGTTAAAAGACCCTTACCAGGGTCTTTTATTAAACTTCCGATTCAGGTTTGGGGGCGTCCACCGGACATACATCCGCGCACGCACCGCACTCAATGCACCCCTCCGGGTCTATAACGTATTTATCCTCACCTTCGCTTATAACCCCCTCGGGGCATTCAGGTTCACATGCACCGCAGCTGATGCAGTCATCAGTTATAACATATGCCATACTGTTCACCTCCTTGAGTATCTCAAACCGAATACTACCGTTAATATTGTAACATTTAAACAGGATTTTTCAAAGAGAAATATTCAGTTTCAGGGACATCCCGTTATTCTTCCGGGACCGGATGGACATCGTCCAGGTTGAACTCCTTGATATCCGTCTCGTCACCCTCCACCAGCTTCACTTTGACCATCCTTTTCAGGATATTGGTATCCACCACTATCCCGTCGCCGGAGGGGGTGGAAACCTTTATGCCTATCGGCGGCATTTCCTGTTTTATTGCCTCGTATACATCCTCCTCGTACTTCAGGCAGCACATAAGCCGCCCGCAAATACCGGAAATCTTGGTGGGGTTTAACGACAGGTTCTGCTCCTTGGCCATTTTTATGGATACCGGTTCAAAGTCCCCCAAAAAGGTGGCGCAGCACAGCGACCTGCCGCAGGGCCCCAGTCCGCCCAGCATCTTGGCTTCGTCCCGGACGCCTATCTGTCTTAATTCTATCCTGGTTTTAAAAATGGAAGCCAGGTCTTTCACCAGTTCCCTAAAGTCCACCCGTCCGTCGGCGGTGAAGTAGAATATCACTTTATTGGCGTCAAAGGTATACTCCACGTCCACCAGTTTCATTTCCAGGTTGTGCTTGGCAATGGCCTCCTGGCATATGTCAAAGGCCTTTTTTTCCTTTTCCTTGTTTTCCTTTTCGGTGGCAATGTCCTCGGGGGTGGCTATCCTTATTACCTGCTTTAGCGGGGCAACCACGTCTTCCTCCCTGACCATTTTGGGCCCCACCGCCACGTCCCCCAGCTCAATCCCCCTTACGGTCTCCACTATCACTTTCTGCCCGGCCTGTACATCCAGGTCGCCGGGGTCGAAATAGTATATTTTACCTGCCCGTTTAAACCGGACCCCTACTACTGTCAACATTTTTTATACCTCCTGTATATCCAGCAGAAGAACTTCCAACGTCAACTGTGCATTGGCGTTTTGCCTCAGGTTTTCCCTGGCCCTGGACACCGCTTCAATCATTCGTCCCAGTTCGGCCGGGGTAAACCTTTCCGCCGTCCTTCGTGCAAATTCACCATTGTCTTTAATATACAGCAAATCTTCCTTCTGAGCAAGCTTAAGGACCAAAAGGTCCCTAAGCTGTAAAAGCATATAGTCCAGGAAGTCCTCCACCGACCGGTCGGTGTCCCGGACCAGGAGGTCTATGGCAGCGGAGGCCCGGGTAAAGTCCTCCTCCATCATACTAACCATTGTTTCATGGTACAAATGATGGTCGGGTATGTTTTGGCCGGTTTCCGGCTTTAAAACCTGGCAGCGGGAAAGGATGGTGGGCAAAAGGCCGGCGGGGTTGGCAGTGGTGATTGCTATTATTCCGTCCCCCGGCGGGTCCTCAAGCACTTTCAGAAGAGAGTTTTGCGCCTGCACCGTCATTTTTTCGCCCTGCAGGATTATGCTTACCCTTTTTTTGCCTTCATAGGGTTTTATGAATATTTCCTTTTGCAGCTGTCTTATGTCGTCAATTCCTATGCTCGCGCCCCCGGCCTGGGTTATGGTTACATCGGGATGGTTTGAGGCCTCTATTCTCCGGCAGGAACTGCACCGACCGCAGGGTTTCCGGTCCTCGGCCGTGCAGTTTACGCCCTTAGCCAGGAATAATGCCAGGTCCTTCGCCTGCTGCTGTGCTGCGTTGATTATATAGGCATGGGATACCCTGCCCTGCATTACTGCCTTTTCTATAAAACCGTACGCCTCCATAAACGCCACCCCAATCAGGTATACAAGTCAACCAAAAGACCCCTAATATTGTCTACTTTCTCCAATATTTTTAAACGGTTCTTCTGCTCGCCCAGCATTTCTTCGGTCAATTGTTCAAGCTCTTTGTTTATTCTTTTTACCAGCGTATAAATCCTGTGCCTTCCCCTTCTGTCCATGGTGGAGCTCTTGGCATACTTCAGCATGCCGGATAGGACCTCCTCCATGAAAGCCTTTACCTTGGCCTTGTAAGCCAGGAGCTCCTTGAGGGACATGGAGCCGGTCAACTTTTTGCCCTGTTGGTCTATATCCTCAAGCAGTGCTGCGATCCGCTCCTCCATCCTTTGGGACTGCTCTCTGTTTAGGTTTTCCTCAAAACCGCCCCGGCTGCCTTCCGCCCTTCCGGGTTTTTTGTCCCCCACCCTGCCGGCGTAGGGGCCCGCCGGGCCGCCGGTTAATTCCCTGATTTTCACCGCGTAACACCCCCGATACGGTATCCCCGGGCACGCTAAAGGGCCCTGGAGACTATATCGTATACCCTCTGGTGTATTATATCGACAGGAAGCAGCTGTCTCTTAGCGCAGTCCATGCACTGCACCCTCTGCCACCCGTATTTTCTGGCAACGTATAGGGCATTCATATAGGTCTTTTCCAGGTATTCAGAATCCGCCTCGTGTATGTCCTTCTTCCGCCCGACGGACCTTTGCTGCAGTAGCTTTTGGCTTGCCTCCGGGGGCACGTCCAAAAAGACCACCAGGTCGGGCACCGGAAGCTTATAAATGCCGTATTCAAATTCCCACAGCCAGTCAAGAAACTTGTCCCTTTGGTCCGGGTCGGCTATTTTGGATGCCTGGTGAACCATGTTGGAGGTGGTGTACCTGTCGGCGACAACCAGCCCCCCGGCGTTGTAGAATTCCCCCCAAAGGTCCAGGAAACTGCAGTACCGGTCCAACGTAAACATGGGACTTGCAATATAGGGGTCGACAGCCTTGGGGTCCTTACCGAACTTTCCGTCAAGGTACATCCTCACAAATATGGAGGAATCGCTGTCGTAATTGGGGAATTCAATTTTCATAACCTTTTTGCCTTCCCGCCGCAGCCTTTCATACAGCATCTGCGCCTGGGTCGCCTTCCCGCTTGCGTCCGAACCGGATTCAATAATAACCAGTTTTCCCTTCATGGCCAACCTCCGAAAAATTATTCTACCACTTCCACCTGTCCGTCTTTCAGGCCCTTAATGGTTATACCAAAGGCGCTGTACTCCTTGATGCATTCTATGGCCCGCGCGCTGAACCGCTCCCCGGGACATACCAACGGTATGCCCGGCGGGTAGGGTATTACACCGCCGCAGGCCGTCCTGCCCTCCGCCCGGTCCAGTTCAACCCGGCTGCAGCGTCCCTCGGCCACTTCCCAGGGGTCCGCCGCCGTGTCAAGCCTTAAGTCTTCAAACCGGGGCAGCAGGTCACCGTCCACCGGTTCCGGTTTAATGCCGTTTAAGCCCTGCACCAGCCTTTCAAAGTCCTCCCGCCGGCTGGCCGCCGTTGTTACGCCCAGCCAGTTTACCAAATCGTACAGCTCGCCGTATACACCGCACTTATTCCTTAGAAAATGGTCAAGCCTTTGTCCGGTAAGCCCCGCCCCGGAGCAGTTAATAACCAGCTTGGTGCTGTCAAAGTCATGGCAGCCCCTTGCCTTGAAATACTGTCCGTCCGGGCAAAAAAACCCCTTTCCCATGCCGTTTATCTCAAGCCTTGCCCGGGCCGCGTATTCCAGCACTTCCCCCAGGCGCCGGGCGCCCTCCCTTTCCATCATATACCGGGCATTATCCAGCGATGCCATTATAATGTAGGAGGGGCTGGTGGTCTGAAGCATTCCAAGCATCCTCTCCAGCCTTTCCCTGTCCACCCTGTCGCCCTTTACATGCAGCCACGAACCCTGGGTCATGGCGGGCAGCGTCTTGTGGGCACTTTGGACCACCAGGTCCGCACCCCCGTCCAGGGCATCACCCGGAAGGCCGTCACTAAACTTGAAATGGGCTCCGTGGGCCTCGTCCACTATGAGCAGGGCCCCTTTTTCGTGCACCCTGTCGGCTATGGCCTTCACATCGGAACAGATACCATAATAGGTGGGGTTGGTGATTATTACCGCCTTCACCCGCCGGGCTTTACCAAGGCTCCTTTCCACCTCCCCCGGGGATATGGCAAGGGGTATGCCGGTTGCCGGGTCCACCGGCCTGGGGAGATACACGGGCTTTAGCCTGCCCAATACCAAGCCGCTGAAAACCGAAGAATGACATCCCCTGTCCACCATAACGGTGTCCCCGGGCCGGGCCGCGGACAGCATGGAAGCCAAAATACCTACCGTACTGCCGTTAACCAAAAAATATGTATAGTCGGCCCCATAGGCCTTCGCCGCAAGCTGCTGGGCGTCCCTTATCGCCCCGGCGGGGCTGTGCAGGTTGTCAAGGCCGGGCAGTTCGGTAAGGTCATACCTTGGGACTTCACCAAAAAAGCTTACGCCGGCACCCAAAAGTCCGGCATTTCCCTTATGCCCCGGCACGTGAAAGCTCACCGGGCTCTTTTTTGCATGTTCGACAAGCCTTTCCACCAGCGGCATTTTGCTGTCCATGTCCTCTGCCTCCCCCCGGAGCCTCCGGTTTAACGCTTCCTTAAACTGCCATGCATGCTCTTTCCCCCAATGCGGATACCGCCGCCATGCCGCGGCAACACTAACCTTGGGGGAGGATTGGTATGAACAGTCTAAAGGACTATATAAAGCTCTACCGCAAATTCAAAACCGATTCCGAGCTGGCCCATGACACCGGTCTTTCGGAACAGGAGGTTCGTGCCATTAAAAGGCAGTTAAACCTGGAGTCCCTCCGCATGGAACCCCGTCACGCCCTGCCGGTTAAGCCCAGCAGGGCCTCCAAAAACTCCCGGCTGGGGGCAAAGACCACGCCCGTCTTTTTGCCCCGGTCCTCGAAAACCAGCGACATTCTGCGGCTGTCTTTCCTGTTGCACAGGAAGTAGTACGTTTTTTCGGCATCACCCGTTTCGCCGCCGGGCTTTATTTCAACTATCCCGTCATAGGGTATTTCCATGAGCTTAATCTCCCTTATGCCCATGGCCCTATGAATCAAAAGACCCCTGTCGGTCAGTATATAGTAATACTCGGTGGCTTTGCCGGTCATAACCCTATAGGCAATGACCATAACGGCAAGTATCAGCAATAGGCTTGCAAACCCCGCCGCCACCGGTGCAAACCTGTTTATCAAAGCGGCGGCCAAATTTATAAATAATACCGTGGCGATAATGAATAGAAAAACCCTTCCGCCGGAAACCTTCTCCTGGCAATTCCTTTCCTTCAGTATTATTTCCATGCTACCGCCTCCACTTTCTGTGTTCTACCCTTAAGCCGACACAGGCCTGACGCCTGTGTCGCTGTTATGCAAAACCGGGAGCAAGGAAACCGTCCCTTTACTTCTTTTCGGCGGCGGTGACTATGTTTTCCATCAGCACCGACGTTGTTACCGATCCTACACCCCCCGGCACCGGCGAAATCATCGAAACCAGCGGGGCAACCCGCTCAAAGTCCACGTCCCCCTTTAGCTTTCCGTCCACCATGTTTATTCCAACGTCAAGCACTATGCTGTTCTCGTTCACAAAGTCCGGCCCCACAAGGCCCGGCGTGCCGGCGGCGGCTACCAGTATGTCCGCCTGCGAAGAAATTTCAGCAAGGTCACGGGTCCTGGAATGGCACACGGTGACGGTGGCATTCCTTTGCAGCAGCATCATGGCCAGCGGTTTCCCCACCACCAGGCTTCGGCCTATGACCACCGCCTTTTTGCCTTCCGCGTTTATTTCGTAATGGTCCAGCATATCAACCACCGCCTTCGCGGTACAGGGGTAAAACACATCGGTGTCACCCTTGAACACGCCGGCCAGGTTTTGGGCGGTTATGCAGTCAACGTCCTTTGCCGGGGATATGGCCTCTTCCACCGCCTCCCACCGTATCGCGGAGGGCACCGGCCTCATCACAATAATCCCGTGGTACTCGGGCTTTTTGTTTACAGCCTCTATTTCCTCAAGCAGCCGGTGCTGGCTTATGTCTTCCGGGTAGTGCGCCAGGTGGCAGCCAATACCGCACCCCGCCAGGGCCTTTGTGGCCCCTTTTACGTAGGCGTGGGAATCCTCCCTGTCCCCTACCATTATTATGCACAGCGTCGGGGATACGCCCCTTTCCTTCAGTGCTTCCACCCTCTTTATTATCCCTTGTTTTTTTACCTGGGCCACATCGGTCCCCTTCATTATAAAAGCCATACTTATCCCTCCACGCCACCATATTGCATTCTATGCCTAGAAAAGCCCGGATATCCTGCCACTGCTGTCCACGTCTATGGATTCCGCCGCAGGTACCCTGGGAAGACCCGGCATGGTCATAATGTCCCCGGTGATTGCGACAATAAAGCCCGCTCCGGCGGATATCCTTACTTCCCTCACGGTAATCTCGAAGTTTTCGGGCCGTGCCAGGAGCTTGGGATTGTCCGAAAGGGAGTACTGGGTCTTGGCCATGCAAACCGGAAGATTTGAGAGCCCCAGTTCCCCGGCCTGCTTTATTCCCTGGGATGCTTGGGCGCTGTACGCTACGCCCTTTGCGCCGTATATTTCAACGGCTATTTTTCTTATTTTTTCCATTATATCGTCCTCATCCCGGTATAATAGCCGGAACTGGTTTTGACCCTTTTCGATAGCGGCAAGGACTTTTTGGGCCAGCGCCTCCCCGCCTTTTCCGCCCTTGCCCCATACCTCGGACAGGGCCACATCCACGCCGTAAGCAGCACACTGCTCCCGTATCAGGTCCAGCTCCCTTTCGCTGTCGCTGGGGAACCTGTTTATCGCGACCACCGCCGGCAGGCCGAACTTTTGTGTTATGTTTTCAACATGCTTGAGCAGGTTTGGCATACCCTTCTTAAGCGCTTCAAGGTCCTCCTCGCCCAGCCTATCCCTGGCAGCGCCGCCGTGATGCTTAAGGGCCCTGACGGTGGCGACTATGACCACCGCGTCGGGAACAAGTCCCGCCTTGCGGCATTTTATATCAAAGAACTTTTCGGCACCCAGGTCGGCACCGAAGCCCGCCTCGGTAACAACGTAGTCGTTCAGCTTTAACGCCATCTTTGTGGCTATTATGCTGTTGCAGCCATGGGCGATGTTTGCAAAGGGTCCGCCGTGTACAAAAGCGGGGTTGCCTTCCAGCGTCTGGACCAGGTTTGGCTTAAGCGCCTCCTTTAACAGTGCCGCCATCGCTCCCTGGGCCTTCAGCATGCCCGCCGTAATGGGCCTTCCGTCCCTGTCGTAGGCCACTATTATGTTTGCCAGCCTCTGTTTTAAATCGTCTATGTCCGCGGAAAGGCATAGTATTGCCATTACCTCGGAGGCCACCGTTATATCAAAGCCGTCTTCCCTTGGCACCCCGTTTCCTTTTCCGCCCAGGCCGTTTACAATGGACCTAAGCTGCCGGTCGTTCATGTCCATAGCCCTTCTCCAGACTATTCTTCTTACGTCTATGTTCAGCGCATTGCCCTGGTGTATATGGTTGTCAACCATAGCGGCCAAGAGGTTGTTTGCAGCCCCTATGGCGTGAATATCCCCTGTAAAGTGCAGGTTTATATCCTCCATGGGCAGCACTTGTGAATATCCTCCCCCCGCTGCTCCGCCCTTTACACCGAACACAGGGCCCAGGGAAGGCTCCCGCAGCGCAATCATTGCCTTTTTGCCCAGCCTGTTCAGGGCATCCCCCAGGCCTACCGTTGTGGTGGTTTTACCCTCACCGGCCGGGGTGGGCGTTATGGCAGTAACCAGTATGAGCTTGCCGTTTTTGGCATCCTCATATTTTTTCAATAAATTGTAATCGATTTTGGCCTTATACCTTCCGTAGGATTCGATGTACTCTTCCCCTATGCCCAGTTTTTTGGCTATTTCCGAAATGGGTTTTAACTTTGCCTGCTGTGCAATTTCAATGTCGCTTTTATAATTCACTGTTTCTTTTCCTCCTTTGAATTATTCTATGTACCCTATCGAGCTTCCCAAAGCCGAAAGTTTTACACTCTATAGTATATAATCAAATTCTTTAAAAGGCCACAATTTCCTGCCTTAATTTGCCTTGCTGCCGCACTTTATTGCCGCAGCGCTCCGCCATGGCTTACATTTTTGATTTATTTTTTT
>ERZ773359.2902-NODE-2902-length-20673-cov-5.302842_pt1 | contig 20673 bp, 21 predicted proteins | sample MGYA00374955_ERZ773359 | MGnify/ENA primary metagenome ERZ773359 (study PRJEB29098, sample SAMN04486028) | biogas fermenter metagenome | study: EMG produced TPA metagenomics assembly of the Biogas fermentation microbial communities from Germany - Plant 4 DNA1...
CCACTAATCACATCCACTAATCACATCCACTAATCACATCCACTAATCACATCCACTAATCACATCCAATAATCACATCGTAATAGTGTCTGAAAAGAGAAACACCCCCATCAAGTAAATTATAATACTTTTCTTCCTATGTACTACATGGTCTACATGAAAATTTTACAAATTGACAGAAACTCGTCTTATGATTGAAGATAAAATAATAAAGCATCTTAACAAAGCATCTTGGAGGGTAAAAAATGTCTGAAGAAACAAAGTACACGAAATTTTATCAAAAACAGTGGTTTATGTGGTTAACACTTATCTTCTTCGCTCCGGTCGGTATATTTCTGATGTGGAAGTATAAGAGATTTACCAAAATACCACGTACTGCTCTAACCGTATTATTTGCCTTCATCTTCATGATTCAAGTAGCTGTTGCCGGCGCGGAACCTAGCCAACCGGAACCTTCTACTAATACCCCGGGTATTGCTCAAACCCAAGGTAATGGTGTAGAACAAGAACCCACTGGTGGCAGCGAGGAAATGACCTCTTCTGAATCATCGGATAACAATTCATCATCCATAGCTGGTCCGGTTTCCAAGGCGGCTTCAGGACAATTAAAAGTTCATTTCTTGGATGTAGGCCAAGCAGAAAGTATTCTTATTCAAGCTCCATCAGGAAAGACTATGCTTATTGATGCCGGAAACAACGATGACGGTAACTTCGTTACATCATATATAAGAAATCAAGGTATTTCCAAACTGGATATTGTTGTCGGTACCCATCCCCATGAAGATCATATTGGTGGCTTGGATACGGTTATCAATACTTTTGACATCGGGCAGGTGGTAATGCCTACTAAAACACATACTACTCAGACCTACAAAGATGTTTTAACAGCAATAAAAAATAAATGCTTAAAAATAACTGCCGCCAAAGCCGGTGTTAGTCTTGATCTCGGCCAGGGGGTTACTGCCAAGATTGTAGGCCCTACCACAACTTATGACGATCTGAATAATAATAGCGCGGTAATCCATTTAACCTTTGGAAATACATCGTTTCTCTTTACCGGGGATGCTGAAGAAGATGCCGAAGCCGATATTCTGGCTGCCGGATATAATATAAGAGCAGAGGTTCTAAAGGTCGGGCATCACGGCAGCTCAACTTCTACTTCCCAAAAGTTTCTTAATAAAGTAAAACCTGCTTACGCTGTAATAATGGCCGGCCAAGGAAATGATTACGGTCATCCTCATGAGGAAATCTTAAACAAACTTGCTAAGATTGGTGCAAAAATTTTTAGAACAGATATAAACGGCACTATAATTGCCACCTCTAATGGCTCAGAAGTATCTTTTAATACCCAGCCAACCGCAGTAAAAGCAACTACTCCCAACTCTGCTCCTAAGACTACCCCGGCACCAACATCCCCATCACAGACCAAACCGGAAACTCCTCCGCCAGCTTCGGTAGGAGATGAAAATATAACGGTCTACAAAACCAAAACCGGTAAAAAATATCATGTTGATGGATGCGGCTCCCTTAGTCGTAGTAAAATAGAGATAACCTTAAAAAAAGCGAAGGAGCAAGGCTTAGGTTTTTGTTCAAGATGCAATCCACCACGGTAAAGGGGTGATATAGTGAAAGGAATAATTGATAGGTTCGAAGGCGAATATGCTGTTGTGGAAATGGATGATAGGATTATGAAAAACATAAAAATAGAAATACTTCCGCAAGGAATAAAAGAAGGTACGGCTATTAAGTTTGTAAATGGTGAATGGCAGATTGACCGGGAAAGAACCGAAAATCTTAAATCCGAAATTGATGAATTGGCCAAAAACTTGTTTGAATAAACCCCAAACAGCCCCTGGGACCTAAATCCCCGGGGCTTTGGTCTGCTCAAGGCAAAATCCGGCACCAGCCGGGAAGATCGCAAGATCCTGTCCCCACAAGGGAAAAGATGGAGTCTCAACAGACAGGATTCAATACCAGATTGCAAAAAAACTCATATATTCTTGCGCACTATAAAATTGTCCTCCAGCAGGAGCCAATTGGGAGTAAACCCTCCTCGTAAAACCCAATAGAAAAATCCCCGCAGTCCCAGTTCTTTAACCAGATCGAACTTAGCTTGAATACTTCTGACATCCTCAAACCAAACAACATGTCTTTGGCCCTGCTCATCTGTGTAGTAAAAGAAAGGCGCTTGGGAAGTTTGATCGTACTGAATATTCACCCCGTAACGGACGGCCAAATCAACAGCCTGCTGGGGAGTAATAGATCTTGCCCATCTTCCGCCCCGCACATAAGGCAGGGTCCAATCATAGCCATAATGAGGAATACCCATCATAATTTTATTCTTGGGAACGACAGAAACAGCATATTCCATGACTCTTCGCACTTGAGGGAGGGGAGATACGGCCATGGGTGGACCACCCGACCATCCCCATTCATAAGTCATAAAGAAAACTATATCCACAATCTGCCCCACAGCGGGATAATCGTGGCCCTCATAGAGCAGACCTACTTGTTCCCCGCCGGTTTTAGGGGCTAGGGCAGCTGAAAGCAAATACCCTCTGGCTCGGACTCGCTGAGCGGCCCTCCGAAGAAAATTATTGTATCTCTCCCTGTTTTCTCTTCCCAGGTATTCGAAATCAAAATCTAAAATTCGGTACCCTTTGCTGTCCATAATTCGCAGCGCTTCAGTTATTACCCTGTCCTGGATTTGTTCGCTGGACAAGACGGCCGTAGCAAGATTTGTGCTGAAAGTACCGTTTTCGAAATTTGCCAAAACCATTACCGGAACAACCCTGTTTCTCAAAGCTGCCCTGATCACTGCCTGGTCATCAACCGCCGTAAGGCTGCCATCCCTGTTTACCGCATAAGTAAAAACCGCCAAATCCGTAAGGTATGGTCCGGCTTCGTCGACCAGAGCCGGAGAACGGGCTCCGGTCATTCTGGGATCAAGATAGGCGCTGGTCTCCACCATGGTGCGAGGCCTTGGCAGATATAAGCGTTGACCCACCATAATCCTATCCGGATTCTGAATATTATTCAAACGCACAATATCCGCTAGGGAGATTTCGTAACGCCGGCTTATAGTCCATAAGCTATCTCCGGCCCGCACCGTATAAACTTGACCCTTAGTTGGAACAAGCAAAGCTTGCCCGCTAACAAGCCTTCCGGGAACCGTAAGTCTATTAGCATCCAGCATCTGCTGAAAGGTTACGCCGTAATTCCGGGCAATCTGCCAGAGACTGTCCCCGGGTTTAACAATATGTATCTGCATTAGATGTTCCCCCTTTTCTACTAAACACCTCGTAATAGTACGTAATAGTATATGAAAAGAGGGAAGCAAGGGCTAAACTTCGGTCCGGTTTGTTCCAATAAAGCTTAATAAAGAACTAAGGTAAAAAAACCTACGTGGCCTCCTCCGGCATTATAAGTCATGCCCAGTTCTCGGGACAGGCGCACAACATCTATCCCACTGCCTTCCATGGAATATTGTATTTTTTCCGGAAAACGGCAGGGCTTGTTTTCCAAAGCAGCGCATTTCTCACATACCGTGCATGGTCCGGCTCCCATGATTTGCACATCGTCATCCTTAAACTCGCGCCTTAGTTCCCGGTGAATGCGATCTAAATCCGACATAGATTTCTCCATTTCCTTCCTGGAAACCATAGAGACAATCTTGGAAATCAAAAAAGCATTTTGATAACGAAGAACTCGGTTTTGCCTTTCTTCCTGGCTACCGGCCAAAGGCGGACAACCGTAATTTCGGCCAAAATTCCCACATGTATTTCGGGCACACTGCTCAACTACATCCTGGGAAAAGATGATCTCCGCGGTAGATATTTTTTTGTATTCATCAAACCCCAAACGGGTGAGGGCTTCTACTAATCTTTGTTCCAACATAATTAAGCCTCTCTTAATTTTTTCATTAATAATATTAGTTAAATAATGTTTAAACCATTAAGCCAGTTCTTCTTCCGAGGCGGTCATTTCCTTGACAGGAGAAAAAGAACGGCGGTGAACAGGACAGGGGCCGTACTTTTCCAGAGCCTCAAAGTGGGACCGGGTAGGATAGCCTTTATGGCGATCAAAATTATAAACCGGGTAAAGTTCGTGCAGCTCGTACATGTACCGGTCTCTATCGACTTTAGCCAGAATAGAGGCCGCGGCGATACAGGCACATAACCTGTCCCCCCCAATAACGGCTCTGTGCTCCAAAGAAATATCCAGTTTATCCCGGCCATCAACAAGAGCGTAATTGGGCGCAATGCTAAGACCTGCTAAAGCTCTTTTCATGGCCAGTTTGGAAGCATTAAGAATATTGAGCCTATCAATCTCCAAGTGGCTGGCACTGGCCACGCAGTAAGCCACAGCCTGCTCTTTAATCAGGTCTGCAAGATACTCTCTTTTTTTTTCCGTAAGTTTTTTGGAATCATCAAGTCCTGGAAGATCAAATTCCTCCGGAAGAATACAGGCCGCAGCAGTGACCGGGCCGGCCAGCGGCCCTCGTCCCGCTTCATCCACCCCGGCAACCAATTTGTATCCTTTGGCCCGTAATTCCCTTTCCAAGCGCAAAAAATTCTCTTTTCTCTGTTCCTCATGCATTTAAGTACCCTCACCTTGCTAATCCATCTCACCTTGCTAATCCATTACTACTTTGGCAACCTTCCCTTCGCGAAATTCGCGCAGCAAAATTTGCGCTGCCTTTAAGGTATCGATTTTACCACCGCTTATAAGGCATCCTCTTCTTTGCCCGATACTTTCCAAATTTAGCTCTTCTTCTTGTAGATTGTAAAAAGCCATAAGCTCCTGAGGATAATTTTGCTTAAACCATTGTAGCAACCAAGCTGCTAATTCCTCCTGATCGAACACTTCATCTTTTACAGCACCGGTTGCCGCCAGTTTTTTGCCCACTTCCGGATCATCAAATTTAGGCCAAAACATCCCCGGCGTATCAAGGAGTTCCAATTTAGGATTAATTCTAATCCACTGGTTTCCTCGAGTTACCCCCGGTTTATTACCTGTTTTGGCTTGAGAACCCCCGGTAAGCCGGTTAATCAGTGAGGATTTGCCTATATTGGGAATACCAACCACCATTGCCCTTATCGGTCTGGCTCGGACCCCTCGTTTCTCCAGTTGTTTCCTTTTATCTGCCATGAGATTTTCCAGGATACCAGCAATCTTTTTCACTCCCATCCCGCTTTGAGCGCTTATGGCTAGAACCGGGCTTTTTTTGCCTAATTCATCGAGCCAAGGGTTAAGTCTGTTGCTATCTGCCAAATCGGCTTTATTCAAAAGAAGAAGCCTCGGCTTTTTCCCTAAAAGTTCCTTAAGAAGTGGATTCCTGCTGCTTATAGGCAGACGAGCATCACCAAGCTCCAGAACCACATCCACCCAACGTAACTGTTCTTCCAGTTTTCTTTTTGTTTTGGTCATATGACCGGGATACCATTGAATATTCAATCTGCAGCCTCCAACAAAACGTAGAATAAAGCTGTTTCTCTTAAAAAAGAGCCGGAATTTCTCCAGCTCTCTTTGCTAACACATTTGCTATAAGGATTTCATGTTCTAGCGGCGCTCGCGAATTCGAGCAGCCTTGCCATAACGGTCACGTATATAGTACAGTTTGGCTCTACGTACAATACCCTTGCGAACTACCTCGATTTTGTCAATTCTTGGAGAGTGAAGAGGAAATGTTCTTTCCACACTAACTCCACTGGAAACACGACGCACGGTAAAAGTCTCTCTTAAACCGTCGCCTTTTCTTCTAATTACCAAGCCTTCAAAAACCTGAATACGTTCCCGCGAACCTTCAACAATCTTAACATGTACCCTAACTGTATCACCGGGACGGAACGAAGGAATATCGGTTTTCATTTGTTGTTGTTCTACAAGCTTAATATAATCCATTGATTTATTCCCCCCTTCCTTGCCTAGATGCTCATAACTCCTACCTAATTTTATACTTAAATCCATATAAATGATCCACAAGGCTTAAACGAGCCAGAGGAACATCCGTTTTTCACACTAAAATATATTACCATAGTGCGGGAAAATACGCAATAATTTCATTCTAAACTTTCTATTTAAGGCTATTAAGTTAAAACCAACAGTTTAGCCAATACTTTTCAAAGCCCACTTTAAGCAGATAAGCCGCTTTAGTTGGCCTTATGAAAGTAAAAGTAGGTGGTTTTTTATAATAATGAACGGAAGTATAACAGCCTTGGCCGAATCCGGTATTTATAATACAAAACCCTTTGCCGTCATAATAGGATTCGGGTTTACTTCCTTGAGCCATGCTGGCTATATTCCGGGCTACCACTTTAGCCTGCATATGAGCAAAAATCCCTGCTTTGGGAGCGTAGACCCCCATAACCGGAGTCTTAATTGCAGCAGCATCGCCAATCGCATATACCCCTTTATACTTTGTTTCCAAGGTAAAGGGATCAACGTTAATAAAGCCATTCTTATCCACTAAATCCGTATTGCGAATAGCCTGCGGCGTCCAATGGGAAGCAATGCCTAACAGCAAATCAGCCGGGATTTTAGCATCGTGATCTAAGATAAGAGCATTTTTTTCCACAGCCAAAATTTTGGCTTCCGCAATTAATTCAATACCCCTATCCAAAAGCATCTTTCTTAATTTTTGGCTTATCTTAGGCCCTGCCAGAGATTCCGGAGATTTTTCCGGGGTAACTACCGTAAGTTTTACTTTATGGCGTATCCCCCTTTGCCGGAAATATTGATCAATAAGCAGCATAATTTCATAAGGCCCTGGTGGGCATTTATAAGGTAGGCTGGATATGAATAACACTATTTTTCCGGCAGAAAACTCTCTTAATTTTTGATTCACTTTAACGACATCTTGAAAATCATAAACATTGAAAGCATTTTCCCTAAATCCGGGTACGGTATCAAGATTATATTCTACACCCAAAGAAATTATCAGGTAATCGTATTCTAAATCATGCTTATCTGTAATGACCCGGTGCCCGGCCAGATCCAATTCTTTAACTTCACAATGTCTAAATTCAATTCTTTTATTTTCCAAGCTTTTTAGTCCCTTGATTATTTGATTCGGCTGTCTTTCTCCGATTATAACCCTCGGATAGGAAGAAGCGAAGTAATGATTGGTTTCCCGATCTACCAGGGTGACCCGCATTGTTCTGCCCACCAGTTTCTTAAGAATATTGGCTGCAACAACACCACCGCTTCCCCCGCCCAGAATTAATGTCCTTTTCATAAACTCACCTCAGGGCTATTTTATCCCAAGGCCAGGACTTTATACTTGATTTGCAATCTCTTCCTTCGCTTGCCGGTCAAACGGTCTTTCTGCTCGAGCGTTCAATTGTTGCTTATATGAAAAGCTAGGTGTTCAGGTCGACATAGGGAATATGGTACAGATTTAATTTCCTCTTAAGCGGTCTAAAATAATAGCCGCTGCCGAACGGACTGACAGGTGATTATATTCTCCATAGCCATAAACCGGTTTCAAAATATAATCAGTTTTCTCTATTTCTTCCTTAATAATTCCCCAGCCCGTACCGAAAAGCAGCAGAAAAACATCTTCCGTCTCTTCCAATCTCCGGCGCAAGTCTTTGTATTCTATAGTATTGGGATAAAGCCGCGCATCAGTTGCCACCGTATATACTTTTCTTCCTTGTTGTTCTTGAGCCAGATCCTTAAGCACATCTTCCAGATTTGATTTTAGCCTGACATGAGCCAAGGCCTCATAGCGGTTTGGATTATATTCCGCTCCAAACCCTTCCTGCCAAAAACTCATAATCCTACGGGCTAAATCCTGCTGGGCAGGTCCGGGATGAACAAGGTAAAAGGCCTTGACTCCGTATGTTGCCGAACAGCGGGCAATATCGTGGATATCAAGGTTAGTGATTGAGGTTGCAATGTGTTCCATATTCTTGTTATAAACGGGTGCATGAATCAAAGCTATGTACAATTCCCCCATAACTTCACTCCCCTGATAAATGTTTACGTTTTTTCCTTTTAGGTTTAGGTTCAAGATGCTCCCATTTGGGCCGATAGTTAATCAGGCCGGGACATTCCGAACATAAGTCTTCCAGTATTTCGTAATCGCCCTGCTGAAATTCTATCTCAGCAAAAAGATCAGGGCGACGCATAAAAGTGCGGCGCAGAGATTCCTTTCTTCGCCACTTTTCAATCTCAGCATGATGTCCTGAAAGAAGAATTTCGGGCACCTTCATCCCCTCATAATCCGGGGGACGGGTATATTGAGGATATTCAAGCAATCCTTGGCTATGGGAATCATGCTCCCAAGAATTGGCCTTGCCTAAAACCCCGGGTAAAAGTCGGGCCACAGAGTCGATTACCACCATAGCTGCCAGCTCTCCGCCTGTTAAAACAAAATCTCCGATCGAAAGCTCCTCATCCGCCAAGGACCTTATCCTTTCGTCAAAACCTTCGTAGTGTCCGCATAAGAAGATAAGGTGATCATAAAGTGAGAGCTCATGCGCTTTTTTTTGATTATATAATTGCCCCTGGGGTGATAGAAGAATGGTTCTGCTGTTACCTATTTTTTCCACACTGGCCATAGCATTAAAAATAGGTTCCGGCTTTAGAACCATTCCTGCTCCCCCGCCATAGGGGACATCATCTACATTTTTATGTTTACTAAGGGCAAAATCCCGGAAATTCACTAATTCAATCTCTATAAGCCCTGATTCCTGGGCTCTTTTGAGGATACTTTTCTGGATAGGGACAAACATTTCCGGGAAAATTGTCAAGACAGTAAATTTCATGCTCTAACCTCATTCCCGGTCTTCAATCCAAAAGCCCCGGCGGTAAAATGACCTCCATCCTTTTGCCGGGGACATCCACTTTCTTAACCACGGACTTCAAGGCCGGAATACAAATTTCTCCCTTCTCACCCCGCACCAGATAGACATCGTTGGCCCCGGTCTCCAAAACACTGACCAGGGTACCTAGGAGGACTTCATTCTCGTAAACCTTCATGCCCTCTAGTTCAAAATAATACCAGCGGTCTTTAAGGGGCGGTACTTCACTGTGATCAATCCTTACTTGAAATCCCCGATATTTTTCCGCCTCTTCGGGCGTATTAATTCCCTCTAATTTTAAAAAAACCATTCCTTTAGGATCAATCCGAACTCTCTGGATCTTAAATTCAGAATGAACTTGATTGTTGGTCAAATATACTTTTTTTAGTTTTTTAAATCTCTGGGCATTATCAGTAAGGGGGTAGACCTTTATCTCACCCTTGATGCCAATCGGTTTAAGAACCTCTCCGACTACTACACTGTCCATAGTTTTTACCTTCTTAAAAGGAATATCCTAATGAATACCAGATTCTAATGAGGACAAGAGACAGAATTCGGGTGGAGTCAGAAGATTCAGTTCACCGTAATTCTGCCCCCTGCCTTCTCGACTACAGATATATGTCTTTAACCTTAAAGATCAATATCAACAATTACTCTACGGCCGTCTTTAACAGCCGCAGCTTTGACAATGGTTCGAATTGCGTTAGCAATTTTTCCCTGTTTGCCAATCACTTTACCCATATCCTCCGGAGCGACCGTCAATTGAAGTTGTACGGTTTTATCCGTGGCATATTGAGCAACGATAACCTGGTCAGGATGATCTACCAAAGCTTTAGCTAGTACTTCCACAACTTCTTTCAGAGCAATCACCCCCATGCTTACTTGGACTTATGAAATTTTTCCATAATCCCGGCTTGTCTAAGCAAAGACCTTGCTGTATCTGAAGGCTGTGCTCCTTTGGAAAGCCACTCTAAAGCTTTGATCTCGTCAATTTTAATGACATGAGGGTTTTTAGTAGGATCATAATAGCCAATCTCTTCGATTGCTCTACCATCACGCCGGGTTGCTGAATCACATACCACAAGACGATAAAAAGGATTCTTTTTGGCACCCATACGGTGCAAGCGAATACTAGTTGCCATAATTTCACCTCCTCGGCAATGAGAATTATTCTATTTTAGAAGGGAAAAGGAAATTTTGCCAAAGGGTTCTTCCTCTGACCGCCTTTTTTTCCTTTTTTTCCTTTCTTTCCTTTTTTCGAAGCAGACTTCCTTCCTGCCCCTCCCATTCCTGGCATTCCCGGCATTCCGGAAAGTTGCTTCATCATTTTTTTAGTTTGCTCAAATTGTTTTAAGAACCTTCCTACTTCGACAACAGTGGTGCCGCTGCCTTTGGCTATTCTTTTTTTTCGGGAGTCCTTAATAATTGCAGGTTTTGTTCTCTCTTCCGGGGTCATGGAACAAATAATCGCTTCTATCCTGTCAAGATCTTTTTCGTCGATCTCAACACCTTTTAATTGTTTGCCGATCCCGGGTATCATTTCCAAGAGAGAAGAAAGAGAACCCATTTTTTTAATCTGTCTCATTTGGTCAAGATAATCATCCAAGGTAAATTCCTGTTTACGGATCTTTTCTTCTAACTCTCTGGCCTTTTTCTCATCTATAGTCTGCTGGGCTTTTTCAATCAGGGTAAGGACATCGCCCATCCCCAGGATTCTCGAAGCCACCCGGTCGGGATGAAATACTTCCAGAGCATCCATCTTTTCACCGACTCCGGCAAATTTTATAGGACAGCCGGTTACGGCTTTTACCGACAGAGCAGCGCCCCCCCGGGTATCACCATCCATTTTAGAAAGAATAACTCCATTTAAACCGAGTTGATTATGAAAAGTCTCAGCAACATTGACTGCATCCTGACCGGTCATAGCGTCAACTACCAGCAAAATTTCATCGGGGTTGACCGCTTCCCGGATATCGGAAAGTTCCGTCATTAGCTCTTCATTGACATGCAGCCTGCCGGCAGTGTCCAAAATTACTATATCATGGCCATTTTTACGGGCAAATTCCAAGCTCTCCTCAGCAATCTTAACGGGTGAAACCTGACCAAGTGAAAATACGGGAACTTTGATCTGGGCACCTAAAACCTCCAGTTGCTTAATAGCAGCCGGCCTATAAATATCACAGGCCACCAATAGGGGATGTTTTCCCTGTTTTTTAAGCATATTGGCCAGTTTAGCTCCCTGGGTGGTTTTACCCGCTCCCTGCAGCCCTATAAGCATTATTACCGTGGGGGGCTTGGGAGAAATCTGAATTTTACTTTCACTACCGCCCATCAGGGAAATAATTTCCTCATGGACAATTTTAATTACTTGTTGAGCCGGGGTAAGGGATTCCAATACTTCCTGACCGACCGCTCTTTCCTTAATTTTGGCTATGAGTTCCTTAACTACCTTAAAGTTAACATCCGCTTCCAAAAGAGCCAGTCTAACTTCGCGCATAGCCTCATTAACGTCGGCTTCGGTCAGTTTACCCTTTCCGCGGAGACGTTTAAAAGTAGCCTGGAGTTTTTCACTTAAGCTCTCAAACATTGCCATCCCGGCCCACCTTCTTTCTGGTTAAAATAATTATTAGTCCCAATTATCCTGGAAAAGTTCTGAATTATCTTCTAAGACCTCGGCGATTATTTCTTTAATCCTGTCGGTTATCTCCAGATGACGCTTCCAAGCAGCTTCATCGGCAAAATCCTCTCGACTAATTTCCGCCAGCGAGGCCCCAATTATTTTTACTCTTTCTTTATCTTTTCTAAAGCGAGCAATAAGTTTTAATTTTTCCTCATAGCCTTCCAGGATTTTTTCCGTTCTTTTTAAAAGATCGTGAACTGCCTGCCTAGTTATACCTTCCTCTTCCGCAATTTCTGCCAGAGAAAAATCCTGCTGATAATATAGGTCCCAAACTTTACTCTGTTTGGCGGTAAGTAAGGGGCCATAAAAATCGAACAACAAGGCTTTATTTTCAATTCTCTTCATCTTTGTTTCGGCCTCGTGTAAAGTATTTTTGCTTTACAGGTTACTATTCTAGACTTTATCTACCTATTTGTCAAGAAAGGTGGAGGCAATTTTTTTAGCTCTTTGTTCCACTTCCTGGCAAATAGTTTTTTCATCCAGAGTCAACAATTTTCGGTCCTCCATCAACAGTTTGCCATCGACCATCACGGTTCTTACATCAGGGCCTTTAGCGCTATAAACCAGATGGGAAGGAATAGAAAAACGGGGGTAAAAATGAGGCCGGGTAAAATCAACAGATATCAAATCGGCTTTATAGCCGGGAAGGATTTTTCCTAGGTCTTTAAAGCCGCATACTTTGGCACCTCCGGACGTAGCCATTTCCAGAACCTCATATGCTTTCAGATCTTCCGGGGAACCTACCAGCTTTTGCTGCAAGGACGCGGAACGCATCTCACAGAACATATCGAGATCATTATTACTTGAAGTGCCGTCGGTACCGATTCCTACCGTAATCCCCCTTTGCAACAATTGGGATATGGGAGCTGTGCCACTGTTTAGTTTCATATTGCTTTCCGGATTATGAGCCACACAAACTCCATATTGTTTAAGGATATCCATGTCCTTGGAAGTTAAATACACGCAATGAGCGGCAATTACCTGGCCGCCGAAAAGACCTTGTTCCTCCAGCCATTCTACAGGGGTTCTTCCATACCTTTCTTTGATAATATCCAGTTCCGCTTTGGTTTCGGCTACATGAATATGGATGCCTGCGCCCAGCCGGTCCGCTTCTCCCTTAACTTCCTGCAGAAATTCTCCCGGGCAGGTATAAGGGGCATGAGGACCAAAAAACACTTTGATTCGGCCTTCTCCGGCAAGGTGATAAGTCTGAAACAGCTTAATATTTTCTTCCAGTCCTTTACTGGCATTCACAGGGTCCAAACCTGTCAGCCCGCGGGATAAAACAGCCCGGGTACCGGCCTTAAGTACAGCTTCGGCGGTCTCTTCCTCGAACATATACATATCAACCATAGTAGTTGTGCCGGAGCGTATCATCTCGCACAGGGCCAAAGCACTACCCCAGTACATATCTTCAGCGGTCATTTTGGCTTCAAAAGGCCAGATTTTTTCTTCCAGCCAGGGCATGAGTGACATATCATCGGCATACCCACGCAGCATAGTCATCGCCGCATGGGTATGAGTATTGATCAATCCCGGCATAACAACATCCTGCGGCAAGTCAATAATTCTATCCGGCTGAAAATCTTTAGGGGCGGACCCTATTTCCCCTACCGAGACTATACGGTCCTCTGCGACCGCTATTTCTCCTTGTTCATAAAAATCCTCCGGACCGGTCATGGGTAAAACCATAGCGCGGACCAAGTATTTGGACATGACTAACACCTGCTTTCCTTAAATATTCTCCGATAAATATTTTCCAATAAGTCGTGCCTATAAATAATGAGCAAAAAAGCTCCAGCAAAAAGACTATGCTTTATTATTTTTCTAAGCATAGTCCTGCAAATCCTTTTTATCGAACATTTATTTGAGCAAATTATTTAACCAGCATCTTAACAAGGTTAACGGAATAAGGAGGGGAAATAATACCCTTTTCGGTAATAATGCCGGTAATATACTTGGCCGGTGTTACGTCAAAAGATGGATTATAAACCGGTACTTCCTCGGGTACTACTCTTACCCCTTTAAACATTCTAACCTCTTTGCCGTCCCGTTCTTCAACCGGAATTTCAGCTCCGGATGAAATCTTGAGATCAACCGTAGTGCTGGGCGCTGCTACATAAAAAGGTATCTGGTGGGCATTAGCCAAAACCGCTAATGAATAAGTACCGATTTTATTAGCCGTATCACCGTTGGCCGCAATCCGGTCAGCGCCGACAAGAACCATATCGACCTTTCCCTGCTGCATAAGATAACCGGCAGTGCTATCTGTGATTAGGGTATGAGGAATTCCTTCCTGCAACATTTCCCAGACGGTAAGCCTTGCTCCCTGTAAAAAGGGCCTGGTTTCATCTACATAAACGTGGATTTTTTTCCCGGCCTCAAATGCTTGCCTAATAACTCCCAAGGCAGTCCCGTATTCCACCGTAGCCAAGGAACCGGCATTACAGTGGGTTAAGATATTAGCTTTTTCGGGAACTATGGTATTGCCGTATTCGCCGATAAGTCTATTCATCCTGCGGTCAGCCTCAGCTATGGAATTGGCTTCAGCCAGCAAGGCCTCTTTAATGTCTTCAGGATCAAGATTTTGAACCTCCCGTAACTTAACTTCCATTTTATGCAAAGCCCAGGTGAGATTGACCGCCGTCGGACGCGTAGCCTGCAAGGTAGTTAGAACTTCATTCATGTACTCCGGAAAATCATCCTTATCTCCTTCATATTTAAGGGCTCCTAACACATAACCATAAGCTGCAGAGACCCCGATTGCGGGAGCTCCCCTTACTTCCATATTTTTTATTGCTTCGGCCACTTCTAAATATGAACGGGCTTCACGATATTTTTCCTCAAAGGGTAATTTAGTCTGATCAAGCAGCAGCAAATGGTCGCCCTGCCACTCAAGAGCTTTCATCATTGTATCCGCCTTTCTAAAATACGCCTGCTTCCTTATTGGCTGTTGCACAGGCACATTTCTGATTGCTTGCCTGCTTGCGGCAAGTAATCTCTACCAATTTTGCTATTGTTTCTCCCAATATGTTCATAGTAGCGATAACTTCGGCGTGTGTCAACGGCTCCTTGGAAATTCCGGCAGCCTGATTTGTTACCAGAGCTATACAAGCATAACATAAACCCAACTCCCTAGCTAGAACTACTTCGGGAACTCCGGTCATACCTACAACCTGTCCCCCCAGTATTCTGAACATGCGGATTTCCGCAGGGGTTTCAAAGCGGGGACCTTCGGTACAGACATACACACCCCCATGGTGAATCTTCAAGCCCAGGGTCTCCGCAGCGGTCAAAATTTCCTGGCGTAAGGCCGGACAGTAAGGTTCGGAAACATCGACGTGGAGAACTCCATGTTCCCCGCCTTCATAAAAGGTTAGAGGACGATTCTTGGTAAAATCAAGAAACTGATCAACTAATACAAGGTCCCCTGTTTTAAACTCACTGACAATGGAACCGACTGCTCCCGTAGCTAAAATCTTTTTAACCCCAATTTCTTTCAGAGCCCAAATATTCCCCCTGTAGTTTATGGCATGAGGAGGTACAGTGTGATTCTTACCATGTCTCTTAAGAAAGACCATATCCACATTACCCAGACGACCGGTTTCCATATTAACCGGGCCGTAGGGCGTATCAACGGTGATAGCCGATTTGTCGGTTAAAACAAGCTTTTCTACGCCGGTACCGCCGATTAATGCATATTGCAATCCACTCACTCCCGAATCTAATTATACAAACAAGGCTTCGGCAAACTCCTGCGGTTCAAAAGGTTTAAGATCGTCAATTCCTTCTCCGATACCGATTAGTTTGACCGGCACCCTTGTTTCGCCTTGAATCCCAATAACCACCCCACCTTTAGCCGTGCCATCCAGTTTGGTTAAAACTATGCCGGAAACATTAGCGACTTCCTGAAATAATTTCACTTGTTGGATAGCGTTTTGACCGGTGGTAGCATCCAAAACCAACAGCACCTCATGGGGTGCATCCGGTATTTCACGTTCCACAACCCTTTTGATTTTAGCCAGCTCGTTCATTAAATTAACTTTATTATGCAGCCGGCCTGCAGTATCGATCAATAAAAAATCAACAGCCCTTGATTTGGCAGCCTGAACAGCATCATAAACAACAGCGGCGGGATCGGCACCCTCAGTTTGCTTAATCACTTCCGCACCGGCTCGTTCGCCCCAAATTTCAAGCTGCTCAATGGCAGCCGCCCGGAAAGTGTCTCCGGCAGCCAATAATACTTTTTTACCGCCTTCCTGAAGGTGTTTGGCCAGTTTCCCGATTGTTGTGGTCTTGCCAACCCCGTTTACCCCTACGACTAAATAAACCGACGGTTTAGACTCTGATAATCTTAATTCGCTTTTTTCCCCTAACTTTCCTGTTATTAGTTCTTTCATAACCCCTTGCAAATCCTGGGGATCGCTGATTTTTCTTTCTTTGACCGTCTGGCGCAGCATCTCTACCAGTTCTAAAGAGGTAGAGACCCCGACATCAGCTTGAATAAGTATCTCTTCAAGCTCTTCATAAAGATCCTCATCAATTTTAGAGGCTCCGGTAAAGGTCTGTTCAATTCTATCGACCAAACCCTGACGTGTCTTAGAAAGTTTGTCCTTAAGTTTACCAAAAAATCCTGCCATTTTGTTTCTCCTTTAATACCATTTTAGCTATAATGCTTTTTGTTTAAGCACTCTCGTGCTCCAGCCGGTCCATTTCTACTGTTAAGAGTTTGGATACCCCGGACTCTTCCATGGTTATACCATACAGCTTGTCTGCTGATTCCATAGTTCCTCGCCGGTGGGATATAAGTATAAACTGAGTTTGATCAGAAAATATCTTTAAGTAATTCACAAATCGTTTTACATTAGCATCATCTAAAGCAGCCTCGATCTCATCCAAGAGACAGAAAGGGCTTGGCTTTACTTTTAAGAAAGCAAACAATAAGGCAATGGCCGTAAAAGCACGTTCCCCGCCGGATAAAAGCGATAATAACTGGGCTTTCTTACCCGGAGGCTGAGCGATAATATTAACACCGGTCTCCAGCAAATTTTCCGGATCGTCAAGCTGCAGTTCGGCATGACCGCCGTTAAAAAGCTGGTTAAAAACTTGACCAAAGGCTGCATTGACATCCTTAAACCCTTGCCGGAAACGTTTGATCATATTCTCATCTAATTCATTAATTAAAGCATATAAAGAATCCGCTGCAGAAACCAAATCGTTTTTTTGAGAGGTTAAAAACTCATAACGTTCACATAACTGGGGGTACTCTTCCAGCGCCGCATAGTTTACCGGTCCCAGTTCTTCAATCTTGGTTCTTAAATCATTGATGGCAGCTTGCAGAACATCCTTCTTATCGTGGCTTTGATAGGCCAGAGCTTGTTCCCAGCTAAGGTTAAACTCCTCCTCAAGCCTTAAGCAGCCTGTTTCCCATTCTGCTTGGAGACGGGTAATTCGTAATTCATTTTGATGAAGTTGCTGTTCTCTTTCCTTAACCTGCCTATATTTAAGTTTAATCCCTTCTTCCAGATTGATATTTTTGGAATTTAACTCCTCTCTTAGGGTGCGCAGTTCAATTAATTTATATTTTTTAGCGTTTAGTTCCGTTATGATTTTTTGAAGCTTACTTTCCATTTCTTCCTGCTTTTGATTCAGCATGGTCACGTTTTGTTTAAAAGTATTGTTTTCAGCCTTTTTTTCTTGGCATAAATTAATATTATTCTGCAAATTTTCCTTTTCTTCCCTACGTAGTTGTTTTACTTGATTAAGTTCTTGTTCCTTTCTGGCCGCTTCTACCTTGGCAGCGGTTATTTTTTCTTTAAGTCCTTCCACTTGGATGTCGGCTTGCTCTAAAGCTGTCTCCAGACTTTTTTGTTCTCTTTGCAGATTTTCGATTTTAGCTACGGTAAGTTCGATTTCTTTTTTTCGCTCGGTTATTTTAACATCCAAGGTGGAATTTTGGCTACGTATATCAGCTAAATCAAACTCTATTATTTTAAGGGCTTCCTCCCAGCGAGCCAGTTTTTCTTGCGTATATTTTCTGTCTATAAGCTTTATACTTTTCTTCTCGTGACAAGATTTAATTTGCAGTTCCAAATTTCTTCTGAGATCTTTTAGTTCTTCCAGTTCCTTATAGCCCAGAATTGATTCCTGTTTTTGCTTCTCATATTTTACTTTCAGCCTGTTTATTTTAGTTGTTAGATCTTCGATTGCCCTTGCTCTGCTTCGCAGACCGCTTCCCTGGCTCCTGCTACTACCTCCGGTTAGAGACCCTCCGGGATTAACCTGGTCTCCCTGCAGAGTTACGATCCGAAAGCGGTAATTTGTGGTTTTCGCCAGTTGGATGGCCGCATCTAAATCCTCGGTAATAATAATATTACCCAACAGAAATTCCATTACCCCTTGAAAACGAGGGGCATAAGTAATTAAATCCACAGCCAAACCCAATACGCCCTTTTTCTGAAGAACATCGACCGGCAGAGACAATTTACGGCCTTTAATAGATTCTAAAGGCAGAAAAGTCGCCCTACCGCTGCTGTTGTGCTTAAGGTAGGCTATACACTTTCGAGCATCTTCAATTCTATCCACGATAATATTTTGTAAGGCCGGTCCTAAGGCGGTTTCTATTGCTAATTCATATTTAGCCTCAACTTCCAGGTTTTCGGCCGTTGTTCCATATACTTGACGACAATCAAGTTTACCCTTACGGAAAGCAAGAATGGTTTCCCGAACGCCCTTATAATAACCTTCCAAATTATCTTCTAAATTCTTCAGTGCTTGCCGCCTGGCCCGAGCCTGGTCTAGCTCGCGAAGCAAAGTTTGCATACTTTCTTCGATTTCGCGCTGTTTTTCTTTTTTAAAGTTAATCGCTTGTTTGTTTTCAGTTGCTCTTTGCTCCAACCCGGTTATAAGACGCTCAATTTCCAGTATTTCCTTATTTTGCTGTTCAATTTGTTGTAAAAGTTCCTGTTTCTCCTGCTGTTTTATTATGGACTCTTCGTTTTTTTGGGCTTCCTGTTTGGCCAGGGTCTCCTTTTGCTGTTCTAACTCAACCAGCTCATTAGTCAGCTTACTTTTTAAAGAAAGCTCCTGGAAAATTTCCGTTTTATACTCTTCCAGTCTATGCCCGCCACTTAATTCACGCAGTTCAAGCAGTTCTTGTTCCATCTTTTCCAGGTAAGCTGAAGTCTGAGCTAGGGCCTTTTGCAAGTCAGCCTCTTTCACCGTCAAGTTATTATATTTATCCCTAGAAAGGGTAATTTTCTCCTCAGCCAGAGCTATCTCCTTGCCCAGTCTCAAGATCTGTTCCTGGGTGTGATTTTGTCTTTCTTTGATTAAAGATATTTCATGGTTAATCTCTTGAACACTGTTCTCCAGGGTATGAACATTTCCCTGCAGCTTTTCTACCTGTTCATCGAGCTGGTTGAGCTCGTATTTTTGACGCATATGTATGCTTTCGTCTTCAGCAATCTTAGTATTGAGGGTTGTTAATTCTTCATTGATCCGCTGCAAATTGGCTTGTTCTTTTTTTAACTTAGTCTCGTTGCCGGCCAGGTCATTCACAATAAGCTTGATCTCAGCCTCCTTAAGCTGGGATTTTAGCTCTTTGCTGATCTTGGCTTTCTCTGCTTGCTTAGCCAAAGGTTCCAATCTATCATGAACCTCGCTAATAATATCACTTAAGCGCTCGATATTTTGCTTTGTATCTTCGAGTTTATTCAGGGCCTCTTTTTTTCTTAGACGGAATTTGCTAATACCGGCTACCTCTTCAATCAAAAGTCGACGTTCTTCAGATTTAAGATTTAATATTTCTTCCACCCGTCCCTGACCGATAATAGAAAATCCCCCTTTGCCGGAACCTGTATCCAAAAATAATTCCTGAATATCTTTCAAACGACAAGGTGATTTATTGATCAGGAATTGTCCCTCACCGTCTCGAAATACCCTGCGGGTAATAACAACTTCTTCATAAGCAAGTGGAAAAAAGCCTTTGCTGTTATCAAAGACCAAAGATACCTCGGCCATGCCCACAGGCTTTCTGGATGAGCTCCCTGCGAATATAACATCCTCCATTTTGCTACCTCGCAGGCTCTTAGCGCTCTGCTCCCCTAAAACCCAACGTACGGCATCGGCAACATTACTTTTACCACTGCCGTTAGGTCCGACAATAACACACAGTCCCGGCTGTAAATCCAGTTTTGTCTTATCGGCAAAGGATTTAAACCCTTGGATATGAATACTCTTAAGAAAAACCCCTTGGTTGGTGCTTTCTGTCACGCGTCTTGCACCCCCCATTGCTCTAAAGCAAAACCTGCCGCTTGTTGTTCAGCTTCTTTTTTTGTTCTGCCGGTGCCAATTCCTTTTAACTCTCCTTGGATATAAACTCCGGCTTTAAAAAGCTTGTCATGATCGGGGCCGGTCTCTTCTAAAATATTATAAGTCACTGCCAGTTCCTGCTTTTGGGCCTTTTCCTGTAGCATAGTTTTGAAATCTCCATAATTTCCTTTATCCAGTTTTTTTATCTCCGGAATAAACATATCAAGAATAAATTTACGGACTTTTTCAAAACCATACTGCAAATAAATAGCCCCGATGATTGCTTCTAGGGCATCGGCGATGATAGAAGGCCTTTCTCTTCCTCCATTTAATTGCTCTCCTTTTCCCAGGAAAAGTGCTTTCCCCAATTCAATATTTTTCCCGTTACGGGCCAAAGTCGTTTCGTTAACAACTGCAGCCCGCATTTTAGTTAATTCACCTTCGGGTTTATGGGGATAGTTTAGATAAAGATACTCCCCTATCACGAAGTCGAGAATAGCATCCCCCAAAAACTCCAGTCTTTGGTTATTCTCCACGCCTGCTAGTGGATTCTCAAAAGTATAAGAAGGATGTGTAAGAGCCTGAATTATCAGATTGTTTTCAGAATTGTCGAAGCCAATTCTTTTCATTAAAGAATCCACTTCGGCCTTTCCAGGAAGCAGATCTTGTTTTATGGAAAAACGGTATTTCTTTCTGCGCAAGCTTTAACCTCCATTGTTCTGCTATATATTCCATTATTCCGCTATATTTGGTTCTGCTATCTATTTAAGAATTTAGAAGTCAGGAATTTTCAAGAATACTTGACTCTTGTTCTTGTATTCTGACTTTTGACTCCTGACTTCTTATAAAAGTGTCGATAATTAAGGACTACTG